>WLWD01001730.1_pt1 | contig 118681 bp, 83 predicted proteins | sample 6712731 | NCBI WGS metagenome assembly WLWD01 (sample SAMN12718690, study PRJNA576275) | sponge metagenome | isolation source: marine sponge | host: Mycale hentscheli | place: New Zealand: South Island, Marlborough, Capsize Point | collected 2014-11-01
CTTAAATTCGGAACTTTATTTTGTCTCCTACTGTAACAAGGTTCTTGTAGTGAACATTTGTATAACCTGTGGGATGTAACAACCCCACGTGATTGGGTGAGTGAAGCGAGACCCTCACTAACTAGTCTCAATAGAAACTATGGTATATACATATGTATATGGCAAAGCTCAAAGAGGTCAATGTGTGTCAACCTCGGGTGGTCACTTCAAAACATTAACATTAGTGTGGGCGCAAGAATTCTGGAAGAAACACATGAAAATCCACGAAAAAAATAAAAATAAAAACAGCAAAGAGAAACAGAGAAAGAATAGGAGAGATGTCTGTAGTTAGGTCTTGCAAACTTAGCGGAGTTCATTTTCTATTCTATTAGTGGCGATGGTAAGTTGCTATGGTTACTGAGCCGTTTGTCATAGCTATATGCCTGGCAGAACAGATTTGTTCCTAATTGAAAATCCTTCGTCCAATAGTCAAGTCACTAAGAGAATACAATCTAATAATTTATCAACTAAAGCTATGTTACAATACAGCATTGTCAATGAAGTGTCCTTTGGAAAGGAAGCTCAGCTTCAACAGAATGTGTTGCTTTATTGATCCTTACCTACATCATATTAGGAAATTTGATTGTTTACCTTTTGAAATTACTTGTCCAATAGTCAAGTCACAAAGAGAATGCAATGTAAGTTTCATGCTGGTATTATCAAGTGAACAAGTGTGCATGTGTGTGTGTGCGTGTGTAAACGTTTTGTGTGTTGCTAAAGAATAGCACAAATTAACTAAACAACATTTACTAACAAATAAATATTATGAGTGGCTAACATTCCAATTTAAATTCCACTATCCTAGAACACAATCCTGTATCACATCTGACACTATCCTAGAACACAATCCTGTATCACATCTGACACTATCCTAGAACACAATCCTGTATCACATCTGACACTATCCTAGAACACAATCCTGTATCACATCTGACACTATCCTAGAACACAATCCTGTATCACATCTGACACTATCCTAGAACACAATCCTGTATCACATCTGACACTATCCTAGAACACAATCCTGTATCACATCTGACACTATCCTAGAACACAATCCTGTATCACATCTGACACTATCCTAGAACACAATCCTGTATCACATCTGACACTATCCTAGAACACAATCCTGTATCACATCTGACACTATCCTAGAACACAATCCTGTATCACATTTGACATTATCCTAGAACACAATCTTCTATCACATGTGACACTATCCTAGAACACAATCCTGTATCACATTTGACACTATCCTAGAACACAATCCTGTATCACATCTGACACTATCCTAGAACACAATCCTGTATCACATCTGACACTATCCTAGAACACAATCCTGCATCACATCTGACACTATCCTAGAACACAATCCTGTATCACATCTGACACTATCCTAGAACACAATCCTGTATCACATCTGACACTATCCTAGAACACAATCCTGTATCACATCTGACTCTATCCTAGAACACAATTATGTATCACATCTGACACTATCCTAGAACACAATCCTGCATCACATCTGACACTATCCTAGAAAACAATCCTGTATCACATCTGACACTATCCTAGAACACAATCCTGTAACATCTGACACTATCCTAGAACACAATCCTGTATTACATCTGACACTATCCTAGAACACAATCTTCTATCACATCCGACACTATCCTAGAACACAATCCTGTATCACATGTGACAGTATCCTACAACACAATTCGTTGTGAAGTACAGTAAAACCTCAGAGATCAGAACATCAGACAACCAAATTAACCGGTTAACCGAACTGCGAAGGAACATCGTAATGGGTACTGGGTCGTCTGATGATTTTTTTTGTGGAATTTGCAGTAAAATGGCTAAATAATTACTATCAGAAGAAGCTTAATATTAGGAAGAATAATAGATCAAGGAATATTTTATCTGGAGGTGCTCAGGAGTTTGGCTTAGGAAAGTCCACAATTTCAGACTTATAGAGAGACAGGAAGAATATAGAAGTTTAATCATGTTATATTCTGAGTTACGTACTTTTCAGAGTTACGTACACCCGGTTTCCCAAGGGGTATGTAACTCTGAGGTTCTACTGTACTACAACATTCAATACAATAGAGTATATGGTAAAGGGTGGTAAAGTACTCAACAACATTCAATACAATGGAGTATGTGGTACAATAGTACTAACAGCCACGCCCTCTGCTTCCTAGATCACTGACACAATAGCACTAACAGCCACACCCTCTGCTCCCCAGATCACTGACACAATAGTACTAACAGCCACACCCTCTGCTCCCTAGATCACTGACACAATAGTACTAACAGCCACGCCCTCTGCTCCCTAGATCACTGAATCAATAGTACTAACAGCCACGCCCTCCGCGCCCTAGATCACTGACATAATAGTACTGCCAGCCACGCCCTGTGCTCCCTAGATCACTGACACATAGGACTAACAGCCACCACCCTCTGCTCCCCTCGATCACTGACACAATAGTACTAACCGCCAACCCTCTGTTCCAATAGATCACTGACACAATGTCCTAACAGCCACACCTCTGCTCCCTAGATCACTGAACAATATACTAACAGCCACACCTCTGATCCCTAGATCACTGACACAATAGTATAACAGCCACGCCCTCTGCTCCTAGATACTGAACAATAGACTAACAGCCACACACTCTGTCCCTAGATACACTGACACAATCAGTACTCACAGCCACACCCTCCTGCTCCCCTAGATCACTGACACAATAGTAATAACAGCCACACCCTTCTGCTCCCTAGATTCATGACCACAATAGCACTAACAGCCAAAACATCTGCTCCCTAGATCACATGAAACAATTATATAACAGCCACTCCCTATGCTCCCTAGATAAGGACCACAATAGTACTAAAGCCACACCCTCCTATGCTCACTAATCATGACAACAAAAGTGACTAACAGCACACCTCGGCTACCCGAGATCTGACACAATAGCACTAACAGCCACACCCTCTGCTCCCTAGATCACTGACACAATAGTACTAACAGACACGCCCTCTGCTCCCTAGATCACTGACACAATAGCACTAACAGCCACACCCTCTGCTCCCTAGATCAGATCACTGATGCAATGTACAGAACAATAGTACTGCCAGCCACACCCTCTGCTCCCTAGGTAAAATACCAGCTCTGCCAGACTACTCTGCTCCCTCATCACTGACACAATCACTTCCTGTTATAGAACACAACCACTTTTCTAATCTCTAACCTCCCCAGTCCTTATTTACTCCACAAAAACCCTCTTACCAGAGATCCCCCAACTTTTGCCTGAAAATTTGCTGTGGTCAGTGTATTTCAGCGACCTTTGCCACAAATCGTTTCTGACCGGCAGGAAGGTATTTTCTGATTCAAATAATAGGAAATTTTCATTTGATTAAAACAATAGACTGATATTACCGTATTAACTCACACTCACTCCTTAAATCCGTCACTATTCTGCTCCTTCACATCAAGAACATCAACTCAACAAGTCAAGCAAGTCAACGAACTACGTTCCACCAAAAGCGGCCATTGCGCTAGGGGGAGGGGCGCGGGGGCTAATGAGTCAGTACTGCGCATGTGCATATGTGTCCGTTTATTGCAAAAAGAGGGTTGGACCTCCACCTCTGCTTTCTCTGCTGGGCTTTGGCTTTTGTAAGTCGAGGATACTTCCCGGGCGTCCGATGTTGCAACTCTTAGTACGTGAACGATAAAGACGGGTGTAAATAATTGCGTTGAGGTATGTAGCTGAAAGTATTACTCTGGGAATGGGAATTCATGTTTAGCATTAGGCTGCGGTTATCTGTGGAGTAGCTAGGATTCATGGAGGAGTTGCTGGTGGTAAGGCTCTGCAAGGACACTATCTCAGAGTTATAGATTAGTCACTTGAAAACAAATTTTAGGTGAAGTCATACATACTGATAGGAAAATTAAGGAAATACATAAAGAACAGCTTAAGAAGTGTTGTAGGGTGTGTGGGAAGAGATGGAAGACTGCCAAGAGATCCTCCTCTTGCATCTGGAACAGTAGGCGTCTCCAAGAGACATTCAAAGCTGACGTCAGTGAAGATGATATGGAATTCATGGCCTCCAGAATATTGCTTTGCTTTCAGGGAGTAATTAGAAGAACAATCCAAGCTTACAAAAATAGAGTTCCTTATTGTGCAAAAGCCACCAACAACCATTTTCAATTCAATGGTGTAGACATAAAGGAGAATGTGAGGTAAACATCAAATATAATAAAATATTATAATTGCGAGGTGAAATAGATATGTGATCAATTCACATATTTAGTAACTCAGAGGTGGACAGAACAAGAAAGTGCCTTCTACATTTGGCAGACCTTGTGGAATCACACCTGCATCTTGTGTAGCTCAAATGAAAGAAGTCGCACCTCCTTCATTATCTTCTGACCATGTTCCTCCTCTGAATGCTTCTTCACAATCACCATTGTGCAAAGTTTGTGCTGGAATTCTAGACATGCACATTGAGCTAACTGTGGAGATATTGCCTCTTATAAAGTGTCTGTGTATGCAATGTACAGCACAGTAATGGCCTTACTTGTCCCTGCTGTAAATCTTCATTACAGTCAGAGGAATCAAGCTACCATTTTCAGAGACCTTTACCAGTGCTTACATGCAAAGATCATTTTGACCAGTCAGTAGCCACACCTTCATAAATACTGCCAAACAAGTATATTGCATCAGACTTCCGACTCACCAGCAACGCCAGTTGATAAGAGAGTAGCTAGTGGCTAATGTCAGCAGAACACTTATGTCTGGAGAACCTCACACTAAATGAATAACAATTCCAACACAAGGAAAGGTAAGTGAATTCAGTAGTTAGAATGAAATAAAGTCTTGTTTAAAATAATACATCATAAGATACTGTCCAATGGTTAGCCATTATCACTACTGCCAGTACCTGACAGACAAGCAGACCTTACTCGATTCTTCAGACAAGCAGATCTTACTCGATTCTTCAGACAAGCAGATCTTACTCGATTCTTCAGACAAGCAGATCTTACTCGATTCTTCAGACAAGCAGTACTTACTCGATTCTTCAGACAAGCAGATCTTACTCGATTCTTCAGGCTAGCAGACCTTACTCGATTCTTCAGGCCACCTTTGTCAATTTTGACCAGTTTGATAGAGGCTCCACAGTGATGGTGCTATTGATGATATAGCTATTGACCAGCTTCAGTAGTGAAATAATACGACTTGCTGAGACTTTTTAATGTGCTTTAGTTTTTTTGGGTTTTTTTTACAGAGATTGACATTAAAATATTCCTAAACCACCATAGATTGAACTTCCCCAAAGCACAGGCAATAATGCATATATTAGTAGCTGTCACATCTTATAAATTAATTTATTATAATTGGAATGTTATTTTGTACTTTTTGTTCAGGGAGCTCCCTGAACAACGGCTGTGTCGGAACCTCTGCTGCAGGCAGCCCCTCCCCCTTACCTCTAAAACTGGAGACAGCAAGTCCTGCACCCAGAAACAACAAACATTTCCATATTAACTTTTTAATGTTTCATTCATAGTTACAATAATGCATACATTTCATCATTATCTATCTATTAGCTAGCACATCTCACTTTCTATATAAACAGACAATATCTATCATTCTTGACTGTTTTAAAAGTAATATTTGTAACTGGAGACTTTGTCAGTAACAGAATTCATCACCGAGTTGCTCCTTCGTAGCAGCTCCTATCTTGCTGGTAACTAGAGAGTCGTAGTCCAAGCTAGCCACCAATTAACTACGACTCTCTAGTTACCAGCAAGATAGGAGCTGTCTGTCATAAGCTAGAGTATATCTCTAGTCTTTGTATCACACTTGTGTCTGTCATAAGCTAGAGTATATCTCTAGTCTTTGTATCACACTTGTGTCTGTCATAAGCTAGAGTATATCTCTAGTCTTTGTATCACACTCATGTCAGTCATAAGCTAGAGTATATCTCTAGTCTTTGTATCACACTTGTGTCTGTCATAAGCTAGAGTATATCTCTAGTCTTTATATCACACTCATGTCTGTCATAAGCTAGAGTATATCTCTAGTTTTATATCACACTTGTGTCTGTCATAAGCTGGAGTATATCTCTAGTTTTATATCACACTTGTGTCTGTCATAAGCTAGAGTATATCTCTAGTTTTATATCACACTTGTGTCTGTCATAAGCTAGAGTATATCTCTAGTCTTTATATCACACTTGTGTCTGTCATAAGCTAGAGTATATCTCTAGTTTTATATCACACTTGTGTCTGTCATAAGCTGGAGTATATCTCTAGTTTTATATCACACTTGTGTCTGTCATAAGCTAGAGTATATCTCTAGTCTAGTTTCTGCAAACGAAAAAAAAAAGGAAGAAAAATCTTAAGCTAAAAATAATTTTCTTCAGAAAAATCAACTTCTAGCTAAAATTGCCTTTACGTTGAGATTATAGTTATCACATTTCTGAAGCGAAATTTTTAAGATTTATAAAGTGTGCATGTAGGAATAGATAAAATCAGAATTATCAGGTCTTCTACAACTCCATTTCTCACATGACTTCTATTGTTAGATTATAGCAATTGAAAGCTTGGTGTTGGAACAGGTCAAACAAGCAAGATATCAGTAGACAAAGAACGCTTCACATTTATAGAATGGTGTTTCAGAGTAAAGCAATGAATTCTATGTCTGAAACACAAATATCACGACTTTTGTTGATCTGCATCACTGTCTCAGTCACTGTAAAGACTCACACTGGTCATTGAAGTTACTGTGAAAACTAGTTTCGTATGTTCTAGGTAAGACTTAATTTTCTCTTGTTGGGGATTCCATATATCTGTGACTCAACAAAAAAACGGAATTTTAAATCTAAAATTGCACTTTGAGAAAATGGAGTTTAAATTTTCAAATTATTCCCTCCACTTTCTCGGCATGCTTATTGCTACCTGAATCTATTCTTTATATATTTGTAGTAAGAACAAAGGTGCCTAGGATGGATATAGCTAGCATTTTACATATTGAATTTGTACTTTACTGAATGGATTCACTAGCAGAAATAAAATTTCCTTATCTAGAATTGTTGTGTGATAGTTGTAGGAAAGGCTGAAGTTCCTGAACATTTCATCTGTTCAAGATAGTGGGCACTTCTTTATACATGCATGCAGTAAGATAGAGCCTAATTTCAGGTTTATGAATGTAGTTTGATAAGTATAGATTAAGTGTCATATTTGGATAGTGGAATACTATTGGACATGTTGTACAATCTATTACACACACACATATTATCAATACTGTTACTACTCTTGCTTTGGTTGTTCTCAGTTGTATTATAGTCTACATAAAGTATAGAAATTTGAGAGGATGGTAAATTTGCTGATGATATATCACTAAAACATTCTGTCTTTTCTTTGCCGCTTGCTTGAGGTGTGTTGCAGTCTTCGACTGACTTATCCACCATGTTTTGTATACTGAGGCAGAAATAACAGTAATTCCAGAAAGTTTTGTCTTGTTGAACCAACGTATTGACGATAGTGTGAATAATTGTAGTCTCAAAGGAAACTTTATGTGGCTAGGTTGGACGTGGTTAGTTTTGTTGTGCAGTCTTAGTCTTTCACAAAGTTAGCAGTAGTACCTGATTCCATGTGCACTAGTGAGCTATTGTGTGTAAGCCATTACTAGTTTCACACTTAATGACTGATAAAGTAACACACTCTTCAGAAGTGAGCAGTAGCTACAGAGGTGTATCCAATTACTCATAGCAAATTTTAAAAAAAGATGGCTGAAATTGAGTATGATAGACAAGAAGATTGTCGGGATATATGTCCAATTCCTTTTGTATTGGATGAGAAAGATGTTACTAATGAGTGCATGGATGGTGATTTAGTTGAGGAGTGTGAAATGGGTTCTGTGAGTGAGGAATTGATTGGAAGCTGGTGTAGTTGCGCTGATTCTTCAGAAGAAGTAGAGGGAGAAGGTGATAGGCAGGAAGATATGTTGAGGAATGTGGAAAGTAATTTGTGTGGTAATGATTGGATTGGTTTGTGTGGGCTAGGTGCACCAGATGTTGCTGACAATAAGGAAGAGACTGAGCAGTTGGAACTGGAAATTATGCAGTTCCCTTCAGACGTGTAGTAGTTTAGCTGACAGGAAGGAGAGAGACTACTACTGGGTAAGGGGCTCATTGTTTCACAGACAAATGGTGCATGACCAAGAGTTCAAAATAGATTGGTAGTTTCTAAGTCAAAGAATAGCATGACTTTTAGACTAGCTCATGAAATTAGCGGGCATGTTGTGTGTAAGAAAATGACTACAATAGTTAGTAGAAAATGACTACAATAGTTAGTAGTAAATTTTATTGCAGAGGATAGTGAACTACATGTTAAATCTTGTATTACTTGCTCAAAGGCGAATACAGAAAGTAGAGTACCGACAGATATGATTGACATAGCCATTTGAAGTTATAGGATTGGACAGTGTTGGGCCTTCTTGCAGTGCAACAGACTGACAAAAAATATTAAAAATGACAAATACAAAGAGTTAGTTGTTTGTGAATTCATGCACATGATCAGAATGAGTTCGTTTACTGTCTTTCTTTTGCAACTGGAGTAGAATCTTGTAGTTAAAAATTACAGCTGGTAGCCACAAAAATAAGAAAGAAAAAAAGAGAGAGAGAGATAGAGAAAGAAAACACTTCAGGTGGGTCCTCTTCTCTGAGGACCAACCCCAAGTATTTTCTTTCTTTATCTCTATCTCTTGCTTGGCTTACTTTAATATCATCAATGATACATACTATTATACTTGAAGTCAGCCGTTCAATAGTGAATACAGTAAGCCAGTGTCAATTCCGATTATTTACAATTTAAACAAATTCAACTGACTCCACATTAAATGATAAAGCCACTCGACAAATTGCATCCTAAAATCCAGTAATCTAAGCAGTAATTCTTAAGGATCTGCTGATGAGATCATTATTTAGCCAACCAAAAAGTGACTTACATTGGTTGTTTTTTCATGTAATTTGTACTCTCATGACATTATTGTAGGAGTTATTTCTAGAATATAGTTCACTAGCTTAATTTGAATAACTAGTCTTTTTAGTCTCTTCTAGTCTCTTTAGTCTCTTTAGTCCCTTCTAGCCTTTTCGATCTCTTCTAGTCTCTTTGTTCTCTCCTAGTCTCTTTAGTCTGTTCTTGTGTCTTGCAATCTCTTGTTGTGCCTTGGAGTATTTAGAATATAGTCGATTTGATTTTCTAGTCCTTTGCAGTCCTGTTGTATTTTCCATTTTAATGAAGTAGTTGCAGTCACTTATATGCTGTTATAATTCTATAGCTAGTGTCTTTACACACGGATTAATGTGTATGCATTTATTCACATGAAACTGGATAGTTTATATCATTTATGTTTCAAATGATAGGTTGGGGCAGTAACTGCTATGGAGAGGGTTTGTAAGGTCCTCACTCTTGATCCCCCTACAAGAGGACAAGAGGAGTAGCTATGATTTTAGAAGTCTAAAGAGACTTAACACTTGTTAACTGGCTGAAGGGTAGAGATTAAATATTAAAGTATAGATGCTGCAATTTTTGTATAGTGACAGAGGGACTTTATATTGCTTAGGTCCTCCAGAGAGGAACACTATAAACTTAGTCTCCCCACTTTGAGGGCAGGGTCAATTAGTGTCCCTCCAATTGCACTTAGAGTCCCTCCTATTGTGTTGTTAAAGAGCAGTCACTATTAGTTAGGCACTGTGCAGCCTTCGTGAACTACTGTTTTTAGGGTCCCTCAGGCCCTCAGTAGTGCCCTTGCTGCGCTGGGGATGTAAAAACCTAAAGCCTCCAAGACCCTAAAAATAGTCTTGGAGGAGGCGCCTAACTACCCCCCCCCCCCCCCCCCCCCCCCCCCCCCCCCCAGCGAAAAATCCTGTATAAATCCCTGAACAGTGTTGTTTTCTAGTACATCACATACATTATCTGGTGTCACGCCCACACAAACATGCACACACACACACTCACATGTGCATACACATACCCACAGCGGCCTCCCGTGTTAAATATCCAAACAGGCATTTTCCCCTACCCTGCCCCCAGGATTGTATTTGAGGGAGTTGCCCGTACTTTCTCTCTCCTCTCTTCATTTCTGTTTTGTATTAGCAATGCATGTATTTCAAACTTTGCAATCACAGTATTTAAATACATTGTAAATGCATTAGAGCTCAAAGTCACTCAAATACAAATACATTGAAATTAAAGAAGAAAAAAAAGAAAAAGAAATTGTGAAGTGATAAATTAGATGAGTAAAAAAAATCAATGAACAATAAGAATCTTTGAAAAAAGAGAATTTTCATTGGTCTGTTGAGAGTGAGACTGTAGCATAGCAGTTCAACAGTATAAACACAGAATTGGAGTGTTTGTTTGCTGGCTGGTTGTCATAGCTCAGTGGGAGAGTGCTTGTGCGCTATACAAGCGGTCCTGGGTTCGATTCCCGGTGGCGACCAAATATTTTTAATTCTGTATTGTTTTATAAAAAGTCTGTGAAAGAGAGAGAATAGGTCTAATGAGTAAAAGAGGCCGAGAAACAAAATAAGAAATTGTACATTGAAAGAACTGCAAAAAAAATGTATGTAATAGCAATTAAATACAATTGGGATGTATTTTGACCCCAACTCTGGCACTTAGTACGAAACATGGAGCAATTGGTCATGTGACTCTAGCTAACGGCAATGATTTAACGTTCACATGAAAAAAGGGATGTTCACGGCCGGTGTGCTTTAGTAATAAAAAATGAAGTGATAAGTAAATAAAGGCTGAGCCAAGCTGCTGAGCTAACTCTAATTAGAGCACAGCAAGAGTCACTACAATATAGCTAGGAAAAAAAAATAGTTGGAAGATACAATCGGCATGAAAGCAATTCTGACAATCACATAAGTTGGGTATTCTTGATACAGTAACCTGTTAGACAGATCAGACATTTCTAATGCAAAGTGAAGTCCCCTTAGCTATTTCCAAAGGTCATTGTCCATTGGCATAGTCCCTCTTATCCACCATACATAGGGGTTGCAGGTATAATGGGTGTCATGCCTTGCATCAGAGGGGAACAAAAGAAATATATCATTATAATTAGGAGGCAACATAATTTGGAGGGAAATTTTGGGCTGAGCTTCTTCACTAACACATGCTGCTGCAAATCTGTGTGGTTTGTACAAGTGGACAACAAGTGTGTGGTTAACATGTGTACACAATATGTGGAAGAGGTACTGCTGTGAATATCATTAGTGTGGTCAGATGTACTGCTGTGAATATCATTAGTGTGGTCCGATGTGATTGCATTGCTTTTTTGATGTGACACACATAAAAAATCTGTATATTATAGACTTACAATCAAGTGCCATCACAAGTGGAACAACACTGCAGGTGATACTAATGAAAAGTCTGGTGAAATTCAGAAATTTGTTATTGCACTCAGTTCCTTTGTTTGAACCTTCCAATATAATACTCTTCTTAATCATGTGGGGCATGCTTATTGGCCTGTTTTAAAAGATTATGCTGAAGTTGACTTACGTAACTATAAATAATCCTCAAAAAGTTGTTACTATTCCAATTGAGTGTGTTACCGGGAAAGCAGTACTAATTAAGCCACCCGACATGAACCATATATTTGTTATCAAACAACCCAATTATTTTGAGAGACATTGTCCAGCTTTGATCCTAGCTATTATTTCCTTAAAGTTTGTACATGTACATATATTTAAGACTTCATTAAGCTAGTAGCAGTCATATCTCTCCTGTCCAAACTTCATCTGACTCAATCTGAGCTGGTTAGTAGTTATTCTTAATTATATTTTACAAGATGTTGCGAGAGACACTGTGTATATCTTGCCTGTTCTGATAAGATTTTCGTATTTTATCTGACAAAGATCTTGTAAGAATTAATATGCAATTTATCTGCCCTTTTTTGGAAAAAACGATCTTGCATTACCTTACTATATATCTGATAATAAATAATATGAATTCTGGAAAAAATATGATCAAAAAATTCATTGCAAGATCATCTGAGCATATCTGACTTGGTCTTAAAAGTTCAGAAAAGATCTTGACCAGAATTTTTAGTTGTGTGGGCAGCGATATAGAATGGATGATGGGGAGTGTTTAGAAATAGGGTTGGTTGTTGTGTGTTTTACTTCTCCACCTAGGTTACTCTGCTTTAAACAATTAATTTTTTCATTTGATTGATTCTACTAGTGTGCTGTTCCTTGGCGAGAACATGGCTATATAATATCCCATTGCACAATGCTTTCCCCAACATTTCTGCAGTTCTTGTCCAACTATGGCAGACTCCAAATTTAGTGAAATCAGTTTGGATAATCAACCAATTTCACGAAATTAATGCTACATCAGCAGCAATAACAAGCTGATCAGTCAGTACTGATGTTTTACTGTGAATCATGTTATTTAGGTGTATGGGCCATTTTGAATAGCACGAACAACTCAAAATAATTGAAGTGCTATTTCAATAGTTTTATGAGCATTATAGACCCCTAATAGCACAAAGTTACCGTACTATCACTCGCTAATAGTAGGCCAGCTTTTTTTTTAATCATTTCCAGTGTAGCTACACTATATATTGCACTCACTATCTGTGCATTTCAGGATTAGATTTTGCAGATACTTCCCGTTCTGTTAAAAAAAATCTGTAGCTCGTGCTATTAATATCAAATAGCTCGCTTACCCATGTTATTAATCTTACTAATTAATAAGTGCATTATGTTATACTTTATAAAGAATAATGTAACGTAGCAAGTTTTACTCTTGCCGATATGAGAGCAAAGTTTTGTAGCCAAGGAACTGAATGTTTATTAGGTAACTTGGACTCAGACTAGACCATCCATATACAGAGCATGAAGTACATATAGGGAAACAGCAGAGAATTTCATCGCAGGTTCAGCACGATCGAACAGATGATGATACTCCAGAAGTTATATGAGGGGTGTGGCTAAAATATTTACTTCCGGTCACTATAAAGGGGTGTTCGACCAAACCCCTCGACCCCCCCTTGGCTACGGGTATGAGCATGATCCTTTGAATCACACCACGTGATAAAAAGTGTGACAGAACTGAATGCCCATAGTAACAAGAAATGGAGAACCCTTTATAGTTGGTTCATCAGCACATTTTCTAATACTTGCATTTGTTTGGGCAGGGAATTCTTGGGGAAGATATATACTCAAGCGCCATTTCTGATAACATGGCTGACATATATACTTTTTAATAGAATTTACAATAGGAGTTAAAAATGATACACGGGCAGTTAACTAAAGGGAACTTACAATTACATTTTCAGAATTCATTCTAATGCTCAGTAGTAATTAAATTATCTCCAAATACACTGGGCTAGACTTCTAAATCCCCATCTTCCATTCTAAATCCCCATCATCCATTCTAAATCCCCATCTTCCATTCTAAATCCCCATCATCCATTCTAAATCCCCATCTTCCATTCTAAATCCCCATCATCCATTCTAAATCCCCATCTTCCATTCTAAATCTACATTATCCATTCTAAATCCCATCTTCCATTCTAAATCACCATCATCCATTCTAAATCTACATTATCCATTCTAAATGCCTATCATCCATATCAAATCCCCATCATTTATTCTAAATCCCCATCATTTATTCTAAATCCCCATCATCCATTCTAAATCCCCATCATTTATTCTAAATCCCCATCATCCATTCTAAATCCCCATCATTTATTCTAAATCCCCATCATCCATTCTAAATCCCCATCATTTATTCTAAATCCCCATCATTTATTCTAAATCCCCATCATTTATTCTAAATCCCCATCATTTATTCTAAATCCCCATCATTTATTCTAAATCCCCATCATTTATTCTAAATCTCAATCATTTATTCTAAATATCAATCATTTATTCTAAATCTCAATCATTTATTCTAAATCCCCATCATCGATTCTAAATCCCCATCCATTCCAAATCCCCATCATTTATTCTAAATCCCCATCATTTATTCTAAATCCCCATCTTCCATTCTAAATCCCCATCATCCACTCTAAATCTACACAATCCATTCTAAACCCCCTCATCCATTTTAAATCCCCATCTTCCATTCTAAATCCCCATCATCCATTCTAAATGCTAATCATCCATTCCAAATCCCCATCATTTATTCCAAATCCCCATCATTTATTCCAAATCCCCATCATTTATTCTAAATCCCCATCATTTATTCTAAATCCCCATCATTTATTCTAAATCCCCATCATCGATTCTAAATCCCCATCCATTCCAAATCCCCATCATCCATTCTAAATCCCCATCATCCATTCTAAATGCCTATCATCCATTCCAAATCCCCATCATTTATTCTAAATCTCCATCATTTATTCTAAATCCCCATCATTTATTCTAAATCCCCATCATTTATTCTAAATCCCCATCATCGATTCTAAATCCCCATCCATTCCAAATCCCCATCATCCATTCCAAATCCCCATCATCCATTCTAAATCCCCATCATTTTTATTCCAAAGCCCAGCATTTATTTCTAAATCCCCATCATCCATTCTAAATGCTTATCATCCATTCCAAATCCCCATCATTTATTCTAAATCCCCATCATTTATTCTAAATCCCCATCATCGATTCTAAATCCCCATCCATTCCAAATCCCCATCATCCATTCTAAATCCCCATCATCCATTCTAAATGCCTATCATCCATTCCAAATCCCCATCATTTATTCTAAATCTCCATCATTTATTCTAAATCCCCATCATTTATTCTAAATCCCCATCATTTATTCTAAATCCCCATCATCGATTCTAAATCCCCATCCATTCCAAATCCCCATCATCCATTCCAAATCCCCATCATCCATTCTAAATCCCCATCATCCATTCTAAATCACATCTTCCATTCTAAATCCCCATCATACATTCTAAATTTCCATCATTTATTCTCAATCCCCATCTTCCATTCTAAATCCCCCATTCTAAATCCCCATCATTTATTCTAAATCCCCATCATTTATTCTAAATCCCCATCATCAATTCTAAATCCCCATCCATTCCAAATCCCCATCATCCATTCTAAATCCCCATCATCCATTCTAAATGCCTATCATCCATTCTTAATCCCCATCATTTATTCTAAATCCCCATCTTCCATTCTAAATCCCCATCATCCACTCTAAATCTACACAATCCATTCTAAACCCCCTCATCCATTTTAAATCCCCATCTTCCATTCTAAATCCCCATCATCCATTCTAAATGCTAATCATCCATTCCAAATCCCCATCATTTATTCCAAATCCCCATCATTTATTCTAAATCCCCATCATTTATTATAAATCCCCATCATTTATTCTAAATCCCCATCATTTATTCTAAACCCCCATCATTTATTCTAAATCCCCATCATTTATTCTAAATCCCCATCATTTATTCTAAATCCCCATCATTTATTCTAAATCCCCATCATCGATTCTAAATCCCCATCCATTCCAAATCCCCATCATCCATTCTAAATCACATTTCCATTCTAAATCCCCATCATTTATTCTAAATCCCCATCATTTATTCTAAATCCCCATCATTTATTCTAAATTTCCATCATTTATTCTAAATCCCCATCTTCCATTCTAAATCCCCATCATCCATTCTAAATCCCCATCATCCATTCTAAATCCCAATCATCGATTCTAAATCCCCATCCATTCCAAATCCCCATTATCCATTCTAAATGCCTATCATCCATTCCAAATCCCCATCATTTATTCTAAATCCCCATCATCTATTCTAAATCCCCATCTTCCATTCTAAATCCCCATCCATTCCAAATCCACCATCCACTCTAAATCCCCATCTTCCATTCTAAATCCCCATCCATTCCAAATCCCCATCATCCATTCTAAATCATCTATTCTAAATCGCTCCTCTTTTCTAGGATTATAAAATTATACACAAACGTGGCACTACATCACAGATTACACACCTGGTTTTGTTTCAGCAAAGCCGAGTGTATGTCTTCAGCACTAACCACAGAGTCCGTCGGATTAACGGCACAAAGCCAAAATAAGGACATAATTATCTTACTGAATCAAACTATTTTACATTGCCCTTCATTTCTTCATCATCTAGCTAACTCTGAACCTGAGACATTGATGAGAATGTAATTACCTATTACATGGCCAAGATAATTACCACTAATTCCATAGCTAGATGTACTCAGAACATTATGCCCAGTCCCACTGTTGCATTTCATCCATTCTTGATAGTTTCCGTGTAGAGTTTTAAAAATCTAAAGATGCAGTGTTTGATTATTACACCTCACAAATTACATCAGGTTCCAATTAAACAGTGCTGAAGTTTTACGTTTGCAGGCCATGCTAAGATTTGGAAGAAAACAAAAAAAAAAACAAAAAAACAGCAACAATTGATGCTGTCATATATTTCTATGACAACACACACATAGAGACACATACACACACACACACATACAAACACACACACACTCGTCTCAAACTGCCCATAAAGGGTCACTCACTTGTCCCTCCCAACTGAAGGTATGAGTAGGGCTTCAACTTGGTTGGGGGTTGTGGGTACGTAGATGGACACCAAGGCCGCCAGCACTCTCTCACACACACAAACACATACACACACACGCTGACTCCATCATAACGCCACACAGTGGTAAGTCAATATTACAACATTCTGGTCAGCTCTCATACACAATGCCACTCCAAATCTGTTAGAGAAACTTTCTTTTTACAAAAATTCTTACCATCCATTCTAAAACATACCAGTAAATACTGATTGTAGATATCTTCAATAATGCATACGTACACTTCATAAATTTATAATTATTCCCTGTGTCTGTACTTAAATAAATAATTATTAGAAGACTTTACTTGCCACTTCTTTGATCACAATGGGATGGTTACAGTGCACCTGGTGCTGCTGCCCACTTTATACTGCCAGTCTGTTAAATGACTGAAGATTTCATTTGAATGAACTCTATCATCAAAATTGAGTTATTATGCCAGCTGAAGATCCATCATTTTAAAAGAAATAATATCAGTTCAATGAAGACTATAAAATGGTATAGTTTTCTTGCCTGTGCACTAAGGCACTGTGAGCTGTGCCAGCAAAGTATACACACACACACACGTGCACACACACTCGCGCGCACACACACATGCACGGATACTTATCACAGAGCATGTTTCCAACCCCCGCAATAAATAATTCAGGTGGCAATCTAGGATTTCATACAAGGGGCTTCCAAATCTTACAACTATACTTTTTTGTTTACCATTTACTGAATTTATTAACTACATCGTCACAAATTCACTATTAATTATTTCTTGCACACTTGATAACTACGTACACATCCACTCAAAGACTCACCCGTGAAGTAATATTGTCCTGGTTAGTTTTGTAGTAATTTGTTTTGTTTCTAACTTTTAACAGATACAGTAAACTAAGCTTACCATTTGCTGTTACTGCTTATTGTGTGATGAAATTCATCAGTACATATAATTTGTAAGCAATATCTCATGTAATTATATTAACAGCTTGATTCGACATAGCGGTGTTTTTGGGCTTCAAGCTCAAGAGTTCAGCCATATCTCTGCACTCATAAACAATGATTACAATAGATATGAGATAATTAAGGGAATGACCAAATTTATAATTAATTAGATTCTCTGAATTCCTTTGCTTGAGAGCCAGTAGAAATCTTTGTTTGTTGATTCATGGGGAAGGCAACAAAATGTATACGGTTGAAGTTCCATACCCTTTTTTCAGTTTAATCAATCAAGTCCGACGGGGGGGGGGGGGGGGGGGGGGGAAGCTCTAAACCTATGTCTCTTATTGGTATATTGACCATTCATTAAAGGCTGCCCTCTATTGATAGGGACACCATGTGCTACCTGGTAGATAATTCCACCTGAGGCAATCCAGACTGAAGCAGAATGGTAAGTATTGAGGTTGAAAGCCACTCATCTGTGTAATAGCTGTCTTATGCGTAGATTTTGAAGTTGTGGATTACAGACCCATCATGTGGGCTGACCAGCCACACAACACACCCACATTCTGGCTGTGGCTATGAGGAATTATCACTGATAGTTGTCCCCGAGAGGGCACTTATTTATGCAATCATTATTTTGAGTTACTAATTCTAATGTTTATACCGAAGCTGCCAGTGTAAGAAACAGGATACTAGGTTATTTAAAGGGGAAAAATATGTCCAGTGCAGCAAGGATCGAAATATCGACAACAAGATGTGCATCTCTTTCCATTTCTGTCACATTCAAATAAAAACAGTGGTGATGATATCAGTGAGTTCACAAGACAAGACATTACACGTACTCCAATAAATAATTCTCCACGTCAGTCTTCATTAAAATTGAATGAAGTAACAATTTGCAATTAGAAAACTTGGTACAAGAAAAGATTGAAAAAAATATTCTTTAGTAGCTAAAAGAACCATATCCTATGCATGTTGTGGAGCCCGGGCCTGGCTGAATAAGAATGACTGTGTGTGTCACCACTGGCAGCCTGCCAGTGGTGTGTCAGTGGATGCATGAACATGAACAATTGTCATTGTATGTGTGTGCATGCGTTTGAGCGGGCTTTCCAGAGGGATCAGAGATCTGATTGGCCAATGGATTGCCCAATCAGATGCACACAGCTAGCTGGTCTAATTAGTTTTATATCAACTATATATTGGACAGAGTTTGAAGACTGGTGTCTTTCTGTTCTATCTGTACGTGTATGCTCTGTGTTTGTGGATTTTGTAACTAAAACTACACTATCTGCTTACTACTGAGGACCAGGCATAGCTGCGGGCGTTTGAGAGAACTGGTGGCAGTGGAATCCTACCCCTCAGGTTGCTTGCCTAATCACTTGTTTACCTGAGGACCCCACACATGTTTACTTTATATTAAAAACAAATTCTTATGCATGCAATTTAAAACACTCTTTGTGGTACAAAGTTATTTTCTTTTGCAGACAATTAGCAATATACTGGGAAATAACATTTTAGTGGTATATCCACATAAAGCATGCCGCAAGGCCACTTTAAAATAAAGCCCACTCATTAATAACTGAATTTTTTTTTCAAAATTGAATATTTAACCGATTAACGCCTAAAATTAAATTCGCGATTACGTGCGCGTACTCCGAAATTGTTTACAAGAAATCGTGACCGTCACCTCGAGGCTTAAACGCCTGAGCTTTTTCTTTGTCTAGAGGCAATACGCTTCAAAGTAACCGATGGCGATGTATTAACAGATTGAAGCTAAAGCCCTCCTCTACCCGCGGGCTAAGTTTTGTTTAGTTTCTAGGCGTTTGAAGCGTATGGAGTGCGCACTCATTGGAAAATACAAGCTTGAAGGTAAGTATACCATTGTTAGCATCAGTATTGTAAAAGTTTAAGCTAAGACCTCATGTTTCATAGCTATATATTGTTGTTTTAAATGTTCACTAGCCGCTTGCTTTGAAATAATTCAGCAACTATTGATTTTGGCTGTTTATTTTTTTTTTGTGGGAGCCATATACTAGGATAATATAATATATAACATAACAAGCAATTATATAGACTACTGTGTTTGCAATTCTAGGATTTTTTTCTGACAATACTATGAAGCAGTCCTATTGAACTCCATTGTGACAAAGCCACACCCCAAAATCACCACTGTACCGTACCATGATGTGTCTGTTGTTACTGTTCTTGACATAGATTGCACATCCTTCTCTTCATACCTGAGAAGCTTTCTCCTAAGAAATCCATTTTATGGGCACCTTCAAGTAGGGGAGAACTGGGAGGAAGAAAGTCTGTATCCTCATGCAATAATAACTTGACCTTTTTGTGGTTAGTGTTGTTCAAAATCTATATAACCCTCTGTGTATGAACAAACGAAACTAAAATAGCTTGCCTTTTTCAACCTGTATTTCTTCCAGGTCATCAAATTCTTCATTGCTGCCCTCCATGAAGACTTCTTGGCCACAGACCTCTACACCTGAGAAGTCTTCTGCCTTATTCTATCTCTATTTCTTTGAGATCATCAAATTCTTCATCACTGCCCTCTATGAAGACTTCTTGGCAGTCTTTAAATTTTATTGACAACTTTATATCATATTAATATTGATAAATATTTTTGTCTATTAGTTATAGCTATGCATATTTTTTTTTTTTGTAACTTTGATTTTCTTTATACACAAACAGTGCTACAATTTCAATCTACAAATAATAAAAAAAATTCTATGGTAAGGGTCATTAAGACCTTGCCTCCCTTACACTTACCTCACAGGAGAATCGCTACGGCGTTGTGGGAGCTCTTGAAACACTTGCGATTACTGCTGGTAGCTAATTGAAGCGGGTACTATGGCGGTTACGCAAAAATGCGTAACCCGCGCTGTGAAGCACCCTCGTGCTTGACGCGGAAATGCGTAATTCGGCGATAATCGGTTAAATGTAATGTCTATATATCTCTCATCACATACACACATGCACACATATGTGACCGTCTATAGGAAAACCAGGCACAATGCGGCACCTTCGAATTTTTTTTTTTTGCACTTACGGAGTTGTCGGCGTCCAGATATTGAGCTCTCCAAGTTTTATCGTCGCAGCTTTAGTGGTTCCTGCTATAATAGACCTAACCGTTCCCTTCCGTAGGCTTGAAACAATACATTTTTAAGAAATCGATCGATCTTTTCTCGATATTACGCACGCCGCGTTGTGCCCGGTTTCCCCGTAGACGGTCACATATTATTACACACCAAAAAGAGTACCCCATAAGAAATGCATGGTCATATTTTGTTTTGTGCTGCTTAACACAGCTTACAAAACAACAACAACAACAACAAAAAATACCTAATTTAATTTTAATCCCTCTCTGTGGAAGTTATTTTAGCATGTACTATAGGTTAGACATGTGCAGATGTTAGTTGCAAAATTCCATAATGACTGATGTCTGTGTTTTGGAAAAGATGAATTATATATAATAAGCAATGTGCAGTGTACACACAAAATAAATGAGAAAAAATATTAATAAATTAATATATGAAGCACTAAAGGTGCGAACCCTCAGCGCTATTAAAATGGTACATAGTAACGCTGTCTTCATAAGAGAAGAAGCTAAACTAGCCAGAAACACTCGCCTATATTTTCAACGCGAAACATCACTTCTTTCAAATCCGTTAACTTCCCTGAGCATAAATCAAACTACACCGCTGGCTGCAAGAAATTATTTGCTCACGTGATTATGACGTGACACTAGGGGGCGTTGCCCATAAAGCTGGTACTTACCACGGAGCTGAAAGCTTCGCATTTTCTAAACGTTAAGCCCGAAAATTAAAAAAGTAGCACAGTAAAAGGTCCTAAATCTTAGTCCTGAGTAAGTTCATACCTAAATCAACTGTTACTTGTCAGTATTCTCCAAAATCAGAGCGTGACAAACAAACAGACAGACAGGACGACTGCTATAACCCTCTCGCGCATGTGCGCTGAGGGTTAATAAATAAAGAAAAATAAAAGAAAAATTAGAAATAAAGAAAAGAATAAAAACAGTGTCACAAGAAATGGCTTACATCAACTCTTTTGCACTTTCTCCTCTACAACCATTGATTAGTATCCCATACTCCTCCTCCTGCAACCCATTACCTGTCAATATCCTCTTTCATGCCGCACTGCAGAGCTCTTTTAAATTACTCTCATCGTGCTGCCACAATCACCCAATGAGCCATATGATAACCACACCCTCTCCAGGATCGGCTGTCCTGGTGTCTGCCAATCGCTCTGATGTCCCATTAGGAGGTGTGAATGGCATAAGGACAAACTTCATATCACTGTAGTCCATGGAGAAGAGGAGTTTGAGGCAACCCTGTAACAATTGTGAGTCAGTGGACGTCAGAACGGCTAGCAAACCTGGCTGTTAAAGGTAGTCAAACACAAACATTATTAATCCGAACCAAGTACAGTGATCTTACATGAATGTTTCCAGAAACCACATGTCGTATTTGTCGCTTTTCAGACTAGCTCAAATTAGGTTGGTATGTATGTGTGAAAACAAGTACCTATAATGCTTGTGAGTGTGACATTATGTGTGCACACACCCTCAGTGTGCTCACCTGTTTGTTAAGTGCATAAGGTGTCACTCCTGGTCATCTTCCCTAACTTGGGCCAACTCTTCTTCATTCAGATAACGGCAACCAAGAGTTTGAATTTCTTCCAGTCTAGGGCATTGTCTACCAAGATATCTCTCTTGAGATGTGCTAGCTGAGAGATTGTTAGTTGCTCTATTTGGTCTGAACCCTACACACAAAAACAATCACATAAGCAAAACACAAACAATATAACCAAATAAACACACATGACAGAACTAACATATGGAGCAAAATGAATTCTATGCTATTAACACCTGTTTGTTTACACAGTATCACAGTCGCCACTATACTGCTGTCCAGTTGTCATCCCTTACCTCTACTTCCAAGCCTTCCACGACTCTCATTATCCTTTCTGCCTTCTCAGACTCAGTCCATTCTCTGAACTCTAAACATTACATGACAAACACACACACACACACACATATCACACATTGTCAACATCACCAATGGGAGTTAAATACTACACTGTAAATACGAAACAAAAAATCCTTGGCGGCAGACAAGAAACAAAGCGTGAAAAAGCACCCAATTATAATTAACGACTGAAACACACTCCTATTAATATATATTTCTATATTTAACGTACATCACATTATTATATAAATATATATAATGTACACATCACATATGTGATGTACATTAAAGAGTATAACTACAATATACTTTTTCTCTCCACTTCCTTTTATCACTTTACAAATATCTAACAAGCAAGAACACTGGTATCAAGTCTACCACAGTTAACAACAGTATGTGAAAACACATTTTAAATATTAAAATTCAGCAAATTTGTATTTTGTGCGCTCCATTAGCTAGTGGTGGGATTTTAAGGAACACGGTTAGCAGCTGATTATTATACCCTTGCTTTAAAAAAACAACAAAGACAAACAAATAAACAAACAAACGAAAAAAATCAAAGCGAATGAATATCGTGCATATCAATTAATGGCAGGTTCTATTACGGAAAAAATTAAAACAAAAAATCCTGATTCATATCAGTCAACTGGTGAGTCAGTCTATCATCATTGCTGTCTGATGTTTAACAGTAATTGGGACAGTAATTTCAATAACATGAGTGTCTTGCAAATTGGGACAGTTGGCAACTGAGTTCTGTATAGTCTAGTTCTTCTATGAGTTCTTCTAGTTTGCCATTACAATGAGTTGAGATGATAAGACAACTTTTAGGGTCTGCACAAGTCAGTGTGAGCCATTTCCCTTTAATGCTTACTTATTGCTACTACTCACTGCATCTGTAGATGACACTTGAAGGGTGTACCAATTAACACCCACCTACCCATGAATCAATGAGATGATTCTCTAAATCTTGCCCACTATTGTAACACATGCAAAGGTGCACTTTGACTTGATTCCCACCAAAGTGGCTCATCTGCATGCAAAAAAATAATGGCACGTTAATATACAATTAACCTATTGCATTGGCAGTACTTTGCCATGTGAAGATTGTCCAGACTTAAGTTTACCTTAAAAAATAGAACCTCCACAACATTCAAGATGCTTACTATTCCCAGCAAAGTGACCAGTTTTCACACGAATACTGTGTATGGGTGCATGTGGTTGTAATGTATCAAGTGTACTTCTGCCTATATGTGCATGACTACAACCATGGGAAGATAAATGAAATACTAGAAAAACAGAATAACCGTCACAGCACCCTTTCATATCAAACATAATGTCCGAGCTCATACACATAGTTCCTATAAATGGTTGTTGAACTGAAAGACCCATAGCAAGGCTAAATATTTATTTGATAGAACTAACATTAACATATGGGCTAGTGCATGGAACATCAGTTCATGAGAAAGCTTTAATTGTAAGAATTAAAGAGTAAACAGTGGCCAGATAACCATGTAACACTTTTTTAAATAAATTTGCGAACCGATTATTGTGAACATTATTTTCACAAAAATATTAATGAGAGAGGAATATTAGCATCATCTGGATGATTTTTTTTTGTGGTCACAATTGGTATGATTAACTGACATTAAAAAAACAGTTTGAATTAAACCCAGATTTTAAATTCACTAACAGCTATGTAGTTAAGTAGCTCCATAGTCTGAACTAAGAGAATTTCATTATTAAGATATTGGAAAAGCTGCTACTACCGCAAATTCCCTTGGCCTTCCTCATTCATAATACCATAGACACGAAGTATCTATGATAATACACACTAAGTATATGATTTGTCTCTAGCAAAAATTTCTAGCTTTAATTTTCCTTAACAATACCTTTCCTCCATTTGCTACAACGTCTACCATCTGCGTAGTAGCTCTCCTCAGCCTGCAAATAGTCTCAGAAGAGGAAGTGGAAAGTTACTTATAATAACTACAACTCTTGCGACCTTTTACAAACTTGAATGGGTTCTGCCTCCAGTATACAAAAGGGGGAGGAGGGCGGTAAAGGGTCGCTAAAAATAAAAAGATCGGGCACCAATTAAGCTAAATTTTTGTAGCTGAATTATTTGGTAAGTCAAAGCTGAATAATTGAGTCTAACATATAAATCAAAGACTATTAGCTAATTGTGTATCTATGGTAAAATTAAATATTGCTTAATTATTTCAAGCATTTTCATTGCTTTATATAACCTGGCTGGTATTGACAATAAATGCTCACACTTATATGGCTAATAATGCAACACAAACTGCATTTGTATGTATAATGTTGAACTTGATTAACAAACATAGCTAATGCATGCCTTTATAAGGTGACATCAAAGACCTGGCAATTATTAAGTTGGAGCTTCATCACTTCTATCAACATGACTAAACACATTAGTTTATAAAACTCATAAAGTGTCTAGCATGCATGGTATTTCAAATATCCATGATTGGCAATATCAAGTATCTTGTCTAAAGAAAAACCGCATGGTGTTTTGAGTATCCTGGACCATGACATTAGGCTAGCTGTATCATGAATCCTGCTTGTAAAAGAAATCTGTGTTTAATACGACATTTACAGTAGCAGAAATGTAAGACAAATTTTCAGCAGGATATCCTGTACTTAAGGAAATTCCAGTTTTTGTCCAGTGCATCAGAATAGGCTGGAAATATTCCTACATTTCAAGTAGGGAATATTCTCGCTTTGAAAATTGTAAAGCCACATTAAAGAAAAGATTTCTGTATTGGAAACACATTTGAAAGAATGGTGCTGTTCTTATGTTTGTTTATATGTATGAAATGCTCCATGTTTGAAAAATGTTGGAAGTTTATATCATTTCCGTAAATTATTTAATGTATTTTGCCTTCATTTAAAGAAGTTTATCTGTCCTAATTGTTATCAAGATTTATATTGGCACATCATGAACAACTGTCATTAAAAATCAGGACCTGGTAAAGCAGCTGCAAGTAGGAATGTTAAACACCACAACATCACCTTGTGGCAAACTACCAAAAGTGGGGAAAGTTTTAGCCCTTCCTTCTCAATCGGTCAATGGACTCTGAAGTCACTGTACATTGGATGGAGCAAGAAAATACTGTACATAAGCTAAGGTGGCTAAGGTGTTTTAAGCTTACTAAGAATAAAAATGATGTTAGTTCAATTGTGTTAAAGGAAATTTTGTTATATGACTTTGAACTCACAAAGAAGGAAGCATTAAAGTTTCAGGAATATTTACGAACCCATTATAGTAGATCAGCTGATCATAATATTTGTATTGTTGAGGTGCATGCTACACGGGTCAGACATTTTTGTAAGAAATAGAGTGATTCAAATCACAATTTCGATGAACTTGACATAATTGTGGTGCTAAATTCAATGCATTAGTTATCTTCTCTTGCTAAAAGCTGCTATTTAGCATCTTATTTTCTTTTCTTATTTACTTTGGAGGATGTTATAAACTAACTACAACTAAAGCTATAATACTTCAGAAGACTCAGTTGAGATAATGCAAACTGGAGATAGTTGCAAATATTTCTGGAACTTTCTGCTTTCTGCCAAATCTGCAACACAAACTACCTCTCAGGACGCATGACTTTAGAAAGAATCTGCAAAATTATGTCTGGGCAGATGACATCACACACCAAAAGTCTTCCAGCAATCCGTAGCATGAGGTCATGCCATCTGGTCTTTACAATCAGATGTGGAAGACCTGGGGATCAATGTCAATGGAACCTTGGCTGTTGTCAGGGTGTGATGTCTGTTTTGCCAATTTACTACTGTTGGCCAGAAAGTGAGTGTAGCAGCAGGAGGAATTCAGGAGAAGGCTCAAGAGGGCCCTGGCCCCTTTGATGAACTATGTTATTAACCAGGGACCAAGAGGCAATTATGTTCATAGGACAACTGCATGCTATTAGGGTCTTTTCGATACATGTCAAAATAGCTAAATATCATAATTTTTGGCCCAAATATATATCAGTCTCTCCCGATTATGTAGGAGCGTACCCGTATCTTTATCAACTTATCAACACTCACATCAGTAGCTACAGGCATCGTAATCGGGTAACTTAAAATCACAGGGGTTCCTATAAAAAGAGCATCTTTTGTTAACCAATATTATCATATATTATTAGTTCATTGTAGTATGAAACGATTTTCAATTTGTATTTTGTGGAGTTTTTGTGTTTGATAATATTCTAATGAACCTTAGAGAAATCTTTGAGTTTGACATAATTCACAAGGACTCTAGTGAGGGCAAATTGGGAGCAACATAAAGTAGTGTTCAGCCCCCTTCTCTTCCCTTTACAGACCTCAGTGTTATTAATGAATCAAACACATCCTATCAACATCTACTTTCCATCAGCTACAGCATATGTCCATCAATTTGTTGTACCTTCTCAGTTAGACTAAAGAAGGACCACGGACCAAAACGTCTGTATCTAATATATTCTACTATGATCATTGTACTATCTTCGGTACTAATACTACAATAGCCGATTAATGTTCATTTTCATGTAAGACAAAGTTTTTAATATAACAAAATGGTGACGACTCCAATGATTAAAGTGCACTATGGTTTATATGTAGAAAAAAGAATAATTGATACAAAACAGGAAAATGACGTCATGTTTATTATGCAGCAAATAAGTGTTAGTTTACCACAATAATGGTTAATAGCTACTGTGGTGTATTTGGTCATTATGCATTATGTCATTCCTGTGGTTGTGGTTTTGTTCACATGTCACCAGTATTTTGTGTTCATTCAATTCTTTCAGTTCTATATAGTTATTGAGATCTAGCATCTTTGCTTTTAGATAAACCTTTGAACTTAAGGCTATGTGTACTTGGGGTATTTGGGTCTCAGTGTCCAAAGTAAATACACGACATAAACTGGCGACGAGTTATGGGATCTACACTGTCTAAAGTTGTACAGCAACATGCCTCTGTGAATAAAGGAATTTGATGCCAGCAAAGAAGACTGGCACGACTACATTGAGTAAGTAGAACAGTACTTCATTGCTCATGGACTAGACGGTGAAGACAAAGAACCTACAAGGCACTCCCTGTATTTTTCTGGGGTAGGATTGACTGCTTACCAGATGCTGAAGAGCTTATTTGCCCCTGTGAAGCCTGCTTCCAAGAAGTTTTCCGAATGCGTTGTGGTGCTTACGAAGCACTACAGCCTGCCGCCTTCAGTGGTAGTGCAGAGTTATCGGTTCTTTACTCAAGTACGGCAACCTGGAGAAACGGTGTCCTATTTTGTGGCAGAGCTACGGAGGATTGCAGAGAATTGTAATTTTGGAGACTCATTGGAACGCAACTTGAGGGACCGCATCGTAGTTGCATCAACAATGACTCCATTCAGAAGAAGCTGCTAGATGAGCCAAAACTAACTTACAATCAAGCGCTCAAGTTGCCAGAAAGTGCTAAGGCTGCTGCTAAAGGTCAGCAGGAGATAAGGAGTCCTATGAAGCCTGAACCAGTACAGAAAATTGTTTCTTCCAGAAAAGCTAATATACCAGAGAAGGATGTTAAACCTATAGTGTGTCATTGTTGTGCTAAGCCAGGGCATTTGGCTACAGTGTGTCATTTCAAGGATATAATTTGCAATAATTGTGGCAAGAAGGGTCATATTGCCAACGAATGTATGGGAAAACTCTCTATATACAGTGCGCCAAGGAAATCTCAGAAGTTCCAGAAGAAACCCAAGGGGGTTAATCAGGTTGAACATACTGCATATGAGGATAGCGAGGATGATGATGAGGTGCCGGATATTGACAGCATATCTTCTGTTACAGGTTGAGGTGAGCAAGTACCTCCTATTACTGTGCATGTCACGCTAGATGGTAAACTAGTTGATATGGAGATAGACACTGGTACATCTGTTTCTTTGACCAGAGAATGTTTACACTCAGTTGTGGCCTGGGAGGAGCTTAGATTACCTGAAAGACCCCATAGGAGTCGTGGGAAGTGTTAGTGTGTGTGTACAATATCAAAGTCAGTCAGCAGAGTTGGAGCTAATTGTTGTCAAGGGGGAATGGACCTAGGAGCTGGTTAAAAGAAATAAAGGTGAACTGGGGACAAGTAAATAGTGTGCACAAACCACAACTAACAGAGATTCTGGAAAAATACAATTAATGAAGAGTTAGGTACACTAAAAGATTATACTGCTACCATAGACATATTTCCGGATGCAAAACCTCATTTCAATAAAGCCCGTACTGTACAATATGCATATCGGGACAAGGTTGAGAGAGAGTTGGAACGACTTGTTAGTGAGGGCATACTAGAACCAGTCGATAGTTCTGACTGGGCAGCTCCTATAGTTCCTGTCATTAAAGTGACAAGGAGTCTGTGAGGGTGTGTGGTGACTTCCAAGTTACTGTTAACCCAGTTTCCAAATTAAATCGCTACCCGATGAAGATCTTTTTGCTACACTGACTAAAGGAAAGATTTTTATAAAGATCGATCTCAGTCAAGCCTATCAACAGCTTGTACTTGATGAACAGTCATGTAAATTGTGCATTATAAATACTCATAAAGGATTTTACCATTATATTCGATTGTCTTTCGGAGTAGCATCTCCTCTGGGTATTTTTCAAAAGGCTATGGAACAGTTACTGCATGGAATTCCTGGAATTGTCGTTTACTTAGATGATATTCTGATCTCTAACCAAACTCAAGCGGAACATTTGATATCCCTGGAAGAAGTTTTGAAGCGACTCAAAGAAGCTAATTTGCGTGCTAAAAGATCAAAATGTCGGTTTCTTGCGCCGTCTGTTTCATACTTGGGATACATGTTTGATGGAGAATGTTTTACATCCCCTACCAGCTAAGGTGAAGGCTCCCAAGAATATGACAGAACTGAAATCATATCTGGGATTGCTTACATAGTATGGAACTTTTTTGCCTAATCTTTTACTCACTTAGCACCATTGTATGAACTCCTGCAACAGAATACTATGTGGAAGTGGTCTACTCAGCAAAGTCTAAAGAGTTGCTAATTTCTCATAATTTGCTGATTCACTTTGATTCTTCCCTTCCTTTAGTGCTAGCATGTGACGCCTCTCAATATGGTATTGGTGCAGTGTTAGCACATAGGATCCCAGATGGATCTGAGCGACCTATCGGATATGCCTCTCGTACCCTGAACCTAGCCGAGAAAAACTACTCTCAGTTAGAGAAGGAAGGGCTAGCTTGCATTTTTGATGTTAAACGATTTTACTCTTATCTCTTTGGTCATTCATTTAAACTTATTACTGACCACAAGCCTTTGCTGGGTTTGCTTAGTGAGTGCAAATCCACTTCACCCCAAGCTTCTGCTCGTGTTTGCAGATGGTTTCTGTATCTATCACAGTTCGAGTACCACTTGACATTCAGAAGGACCACGGAACATGCAAATGCTGATGCGTTATCACGTCTCCCTTTGCCTACTGAGCTCGACACTCAGCTGGCTCTCCCGGATATGGTACAATTATTCCAACATTTGGATGACTCTCCAGTCACAGCAAAACAGATTGCAAAAGAGACTCGTAAGGACTCTGTGTTATCCACTGTGGAGTTGTACTCAAGGCAAGGTTGGCCTGACTCAATTGATTCTCACCCTGAATTCCAACCATATTTTGACCGGAAGTTAGAGTTGTCAGTGGAGCAACATTGTGTGCTATGGGGATCACGTGTGATAATTCCAGAAACTTGTCGAGAAGCTGTTCTTCACCAGTTACATGAAGGCCATGATGAAGAATCTGGACAGGATGTACTTGTGGTGGCCAGGGATGACTAAGAATATTGAAACTTTAGTGTGTCAGTGTCACATGTGTCAATCTGTACAATCAGTCCCACCTGTGTCTCCCTTACACTCATGGTCATGGCCTACACGACCATGGACCAGGTTACATTTGGACTATGCAGGTCCAATATTGATGGGAAGACGGTTCTGGTACTGGTGGATGCCCATTCTAAATGGATAGAAGCATTGTGAACTCCAAATGCTACATCTGCAACAGTTATTGAGGAACTACGAGAACAGTTTGCAAGATTTGGTATTCCTGAGACTTTAGTGACGGATAAAATGGAACTTGTTTTGTCAGTGAGGAGTTTGAACTTTCTTACGTGCTAATGGTATACATTACTTGACAAGTGTTCTCTATCATCCGGCATCTACGGCCTTGCAGAGAGGGCTGTACAGATCGTCAAGAAGGGGCTGAAAAAGAATCGTGTGGGAACGTTCCGTTGTCGTTTGGCTAAGACTCTGTTTTCGTATCATCTCACTCCACAAAGTACGACTTCTGTGTCTCCTTCGGAGTTATTGCCGAATAAATGACCAAGATCTAAGTTGGATTTGCTGGATCCTAATTTGTCAGGAAGGGTAGAGAGTAAGCAACAAGCACAGAAGAAACAACATGATTCAAATCAGGAGATAGAAGTTTCGCATTGGATCAAAAGTGTGGGTGCACAACACTCAAAGAGGTAAGTGGTTACCAGGAACTGTTGTGAGTAAGGAGGGGAAGTGTTACTTATCATGTTGAACTCAGTGATGGTCGAGTACGGAAATGTCATTCAGAACAATTACGAGATCGAAATATATCAGTTGAAGTGCCGGACATATCATTTCCTAGTGTTAGTCCATTTATTACTGAACACTCTCCGATGTCAGATTCTGTAGATGAGTCAACCAGTCCAGATACATGTACTATTACACAACCAATTGAGAACCAAGAATCAACTAGTACTAATCAACCTCATCAACCTGATCCTGTACCTATTCCAACTTCTAGTTCAGCTACCAGTGAACAACCTAATAAAGACGTTCGTCGTTCTACTCGAATATGTGTGTTCCCTCCAAGGGTGAAGGAATGTGGTGTATTTGGTCATTATGCATTATGTCATACCTGTGGTTTTATGTTACTTCCTGTTCCATGTGGTTTTGTTCACATGTCATCAGTATTTTGTGTTCATTCAGTTCTTTCGGTTCTATATTATAGTTGTTGAGTTCTTGCATCTTTGCTTTTTGATAAACCTTTAAGGCTATTTGTACTTGGGGTATTTGGGTCTCAGTGTCCAAAGTGAATACACGACAGTCTCCTATATTTTTCTTAACTGGGTTTCACCATTGTGGACAGCGCCTAAATGGCCTAGAAAAGACAGGTACCACTGACTCAGTCTTGATGCGGTGCAAGCCAGTCTTGGAGAGCCCAGTATTGAGAGAGAAGACTCCCTAGAACTCCTCCAATACTGCCAGTACTCTGTTCTGCTGCTCTGGGGAGAGAACACGTGGCACAAGTCTGGGTTTACAAGCCACAGAATCATCATCCTCAGTTGCAACAACAATGCGATACATTGAGGCTTCCTCCTCCCTCCAAGGCTTGAGGTTATTAATGTGAACAATCCATTTTTTTCTTCTTTGGGTTACCACTAACACCATTTCATAATCAAGTTGACCAACCCTTCTCATCACCACAAAATGCCCATCCCAAGAATATGGAACTTCCCATGCAGTCCTGGAACTCTAAATAATACCTTGTCACCTGCTTCAAATGATCTCAATTTAGAAAGAACACTACTAATGTAACCAGATTCCCTCCTAGATATTAGTTTCTCTTCCAAAGCTGACCGAATCACATCCAAACGTCTGTCCAATTTTGTTCATCCAATTCCCCAATTCAATACACTCTCTTTCCTCACCAAACCACCCATGGTACAACTCTAAGGGTCCATGCAATTCTGACCCATGAATAAGTTGATAGGGGGAGTAACCAGTATCCCCGTTAGGCATATTGCGTAATGTAAAAAGGCAGAACTTTAGCTGCTTTGGCCAACCCAAACAGTCAGCAGTTAACTTCTTTAGCATCGGTTAAGGTGCCTGAGGATAGTAAGGAGAGGTTCTCACCAGATGAATATGCAGTAACTTGCACAACTGCAATATCACCTTTCCCATGAATTGGGTGCCTTGGTCAGACAGAACTTCACAAGGGATACCAGTCTGGTACCAGATTTCAAGCAAGCAAGGCTTCACATACACTTTCTGCTACCACGTCATTCAATGGCACTATAAAAGGGTACCTGTTAGCTACACATACACTAGTCAGCAAGTACTTGTAACCATCTCTGCTCTGGGCCAAAGGGCCAACCAAGTCTACAGCAAGCCTCTCACGAGGCACACAAAAGGGAAGGGCTTGTTGGTAAGGAGCCTTTCCAGGTGAATATTTGTTTACTTTCTGACAGCTAGCACAATTACTTACATGTCTTACAATGTCCTTGTATACTGTGGTCAGGTAAAGTAATGGTTAATAAGTTCTAGTGTTTTGGCCACACCCAGGTGCCCCACCTTGTCATGAGCAAGCACCAGCACTTGATGTTTGAAAGGGAATGGAACCACAACTAGATCCTTCAACATCATTAGTGTCAACAAAAGAATGAACAATAATGCCATCCCTCAAACTAGTGTTGTACGGTATTGCCCTACAAAATATCACGATACTATAATTATAATCAAAATACCCCGGTATTACTAAATATAGTATATTTTTTAAAATTCATAAAAAATTTTATTTGTGTCTCATGATTGTGAAGGTTAAAGTTTACATGATAAAAAATTTAACATTTCTGCATTTTGTGGTTTGAACAAAGCTCTTCGTGGAGTGACAATTTGTTCACCCTTGCTGAAGACTCTCTCTGAGCTGGTGCTAGTAGCTGGAATGCACAAGTACTTTCTGGAAAGTTTTGCCAATATAGGATAGGTACTCTCATTATTATACCATTATTTGAGGGGATCTTCTTCTGCATCTATTTTCTTTAGCCACTGTGGCTGAAGGCTTCTGTAACTGACAGTGAATCATTTTATGATTGTTCTTCAAATGTGCCTTTAAATTTGAAGTATTGCCACTCTTTGCAGTCACCTTCTTGGCACATAGCTTGCAATAGACTGCACCATCATTGACGGCCGTACCATCGGGGCCTTTAGCAAGTCCAAAATACTGCCATACTTCACTCTTAGTCCCTGGCTTAGACACTAACTCCTCTCTAGAAGTAGAGGCACCACCACTATTTATCGTAGCCATTTGAGCCTACACCGAAGCACAAACAAGTGATCTAAAACTTAAACGGGGCGATCTGAAAACTTGCACGCGGTGATCCCAAGTGGTGATTTGAAAACTTACTTACACGAAACTTGCACGTGACGATCTAATTTTTTCACGTGACAGATTTAATTTTTGCAATACAGTAAGACCTCAGTATAACTAACACTTTGGGACCACAGGGTGTTGTTATATTGAAATGTTCTTTATACTGAGGTTCATTGAGTTTAATTAAATTTTTTACTTCAAATTGTAAATGCCAGCAATGGAGACCGGTGGGGGAAAAACAGCTGCTTTTGCAGCAGCAAAACAGCTTCTTTTGCAGTGTGGTTTGTGCCAGCAATGGAGGGTGGGAGCAATACAGCTGCTTTTGCAGTGTGGTTTGTGCGCAAGCGCAAACATTTTGATCCGGATAAGTGAATTCAGTTATACTGAAGTCCTATACTGTACTACCTTCACCGTTATTTATAGCGCGCGTTTATTGATACCGCGCACACGGTAATAAAATAACGCCGATAACGATACTGGGTTGAGGGTGGAAAATATATATACAGTATCGTATGATTTAAAATAAAACTGATTAACAAAATACCGGTATACCGTACAACACTACTCCAACATACACACCAGATTTATTGTCTGCAAGTGACCTGATGTGAGCCAATGAACGATCTGTTAGGGTGGACTCCATGAGTGCATGAGTAACATGGGGATTGGCAGCAGGAATAGGCAAGGATTAATTCTCACATGCTACAAAAGTGTTACAAAAAAATCAGCCACTCCATCTTGATCCAACTGAGAAGCCAAATCCTCACCAACAACATCTGTGGTCGTCACACTATAGGGTCAGCAAAAACCTCATCTGACTGGGAAGAATCCATTTCTAACTCCATCATCTGCTCATCGGCCTCTGACTCAACTTCTATCTCATCTTGATAAGATGTTAGTGGAGTGGCTGTCGCTCCATCTTCCACCTGCTTGCTGCTGGGCTGTGACATCCTCCTGCTGCCTCTTCTTTTTTTCCAACAGTCGAGTCTCAAGCACATATACCTTGTCTGAGCAGTTGTAAACAACTCAAGTCAAACAGGAAAAAACTCATATATAGACCAAATAGAACTTTGTTTGTAAACCCTGGCTCTACAGCCACAATCTTGTTAACATAAGTCATTGACATGTAAACAAACTTCAGCCAGCTGCTTGTACTCACTAGTAGCATTAGCAAATTCCAAACAAATGGAATCACCGGTATAATTACCTTAATTCACCAAGTTAGAACTAGTGTACTCTCAGCTGTTTAACCAATATCTTCTTACAAGATTTACCTTGGTTTTATTGTCTGGGCAATCGGGACTCTTATGACCCTTACCACCATACAGGTAACAGAAAACTACTCTGTTGGGGCAGTCAGGTACTTTATGCCCCTTCATGTTGCGCACTGGTACAGTCCGAGAACCCACAGCAACTCACTTGCCACCCGGTGTTAGTGACTCCCACCCTCCATACTTGGGAGCATTATTGTGGTTCTGTTTAAACTTACATTGTGTTCTGTTCACATATGAAATAAAGCTAGATAAAGGTTCATTCAAGTGTACAGCTAGCTCAGTTCGCTTGTTTCCACTTACTAAGGAGTCCAACTTTGAGTAACACATCACCAGCTTCACCCACGACACACCAGAAGGTTAGCTTGGCAACAAGAACAATTTAGCACAATCACTAGCACTATACCCAGCCCTATCCAATAGCATATCATGAAGCAATTCATAATCATTAGTACCACAAGTTTGAATAAGCTCGACCCATTTGCTAAGAATACTACCAGTAAGAAAAAGAACTAATAAACTTGCCCAATCCTGGGAATCGATTCCTCTAGCCACAACCACCTGTCTGAATCTTGTAAGGTAGACTGGCAAATCATCACTGTCAGCGAGCTTGGGAAGCTCCTTCACCACATCTTTACTGTTCTTGTCCGCCTCTCGTTCAGCTCTCAGCTTCTCCTGCAGCAGTTTATCCTCATCACCTCGCTGTTTTGATGCTTTACACATTTCTTCTTGGTGTGTGAAGGCAGCCATCTGCTGGTCTTTCTGGAGTTGGAGAATCTGAAGCTCATGTTCCCGCCTGCCAGCCTCCATGTTCCTGCTTGCTGGGCAGGCATCATCTGTTGCTAAAATAATGTGAAGTCACCAGAGGATTGACCAGGAGCCACTGCAGTGATTTCTAGTAGCTAGTGGTATACCGTTTTATCTGAAACTGGCGATACTGAACCGAATTTGGCAACACCAAATCAAATGACTAAATACCGAAACACCATCCATAGACCATGCCAGACCTGCACTCCTTCTTATGAATATTAGCTAAGAAAAAATACATAAATAGCTAAAACAAAGTGAAAGAGGCTACTCATTTTGTATGAGATTCATACCACAAGCATATTTTAATATTAAAAACATTGACTTTTGTTATAGATTGTGCACAAAAATAAAAAAAAAATGACGTTTTCGAAAACTCGTGTTATAAAACCGAATCTGGACTACATTCCAAAGCTGCTTGTAAAGACTTGGCACATGCATGAAGTTCTAAGTCATCTAGTAATGATAACAGACCACCCCAAGTTGCTGGGTAATCTGATGAATCACTCCTGACCCAGTCTCGAAGAACATCTCGCAAACATTCTCTGCCATCTCCGCGATGTTTTGCAGAAATACATTCCAAGTTAGCTGCAGTTAATTTTAACAATTCTCCAGCATCTTTCCAATAAGGAACCATCTCATTTCTGAGTCTGAGAGTCTTTGGTTTCCCACTCTTATCAGTCCACTTCAGTAAGATCAATTTATTCATGGTAAAGGGAAGGGCTGAAATAATGAAACAAACAAACAAATAAATAAACAAACAAACAAACAGAGAATGACATACATTTGACATCCTCTAAGGATGTACTTTTGCATATTTGAGTAGAATTGAAATCACTTAAAGAAGTACTCTGAGTTGGAGTTTTTTCACAACTTGGGCCAACTTGGTCTGAGTCTACTATACATAGAAACGAAAACAGTTAGGAAAGTCCTTCATAATAATCTTGAACAACTTACTTGATAGTTTGGAAATATTTGTATCAGCTTGTGTAGGTTTTGAATTAGTAGAAGATTCTAAAGAAATTTACAATGAATATGCTAAAAAAATTACTAACCCGCAATTATTAACCAAAACAAAGGACGAGATATATTGTAAGCATTGCAGTGCACAGCCCACGGTGTAATTTCTAATTTGACTTCATGCAGTTCACAACAATCCTCAAATTTTTAAAATATTGTTAGATAAAAAAAAGTACGATAGCATTGTATCCAAAGGGAAAAGTGTTCGAAGAAACTAGAATCCAAGTTGTTCATGCACACTTTCAACTTATGATTAGTTTTGATTATAATTTTGAAAGTGGTATTACATTGTATCTAAGTGTAGTATTCTAAATTGCTTGTCAATCTATAGATAGCTGGTTGTTAGAGTTGTAATATACTTTATCTTGCAGTGAATCCAATTGTAATATAATTTAGTAAAACTTATTAATTCAATAAAGTGTTTCAACTTGGTCTGAGGATAAATATAGTATGCCAAGTCCTTCATAATAACATTGAACAGCTAACCTGATACTTTGGAAACGTTTGCTTCAGATAGAGGTTTTGAGTTAGTAGAATATTCTTATTAAATAAAAACACACACACATACATAACTACATAGCTAATGTCAGTTAAAACATTGCTTACCTTCATTAAACCAAATTATTCCAGATTCTGAGGGAGCCATTCTCATGCTGTGAGCACTGCAGTGCATAGCCCACATTGTCATTTCTAATTGGACTTCATGCAGTTCACAACAATTTTCCAGATGACATTTCAGACTAAAAAAAGGCTTCGCTTTGTCATAGTTGTAATGCAACTTATTCAGAGATAATTTAAGAGAGGTATCAAATGTTTGCCGAAGCTTACAGCAAACTTCACTGGGTGTTGTTGTTCTTGGAAGACATGACATTTTTGAACTATTTGAAGGAGGATAATTTTCTAGAACAACACTAACTTCAAGATGCGAGAGATGACTTCTGAGGCAAATTTGGTCCCTATCGATTGAAGAATTCATCCGCAAAAATACTTGGTCCTGGTAAATTTGGTATTCTAGTAAGTCAAATGTTACATCCTCATCTTTTTCTGGATCCAAGAGGTACGAAATGAGCATAGCAAATAGACCTTTAGGACAGTGACCAAGTTTGAAGGTGACAGCAAGAGGAGCAATAACAGTGTTGATTGTATCTGATGGAGACTTTTCAACATGATTCAGAACTGAAGGTATGAAATATTTGAGCACTCCACTGCTGTCTGTAAAGGAAACAGCTACACGAAGGTGAAGGAGAAACTTGAGAAACTGCTGCGATGTCATTTGGTCATTGTGTCCAATGAGGCCTTCAAATGCTGAGAATTCTAAAATACCTCTCTGGCAAAAACTCTCTCGTTGACTCATAGGTAGAGGTATTCTGCACAAAAAAGTATTTACTATCAGTTGAGTGACTTTGTTAAAGAGAACTTGAGGCTCTTTGATAACCACATCTGAGATACCTTCAACATTGTAGTACTGAATAATTCCTACTCTGAAATGTAAAAAATCTAATAAAGACTTTATTTTCGTTTCATCAATGCAAAATGTTGCTGCTAACGTTTTGCAGCGACTGATAGAGATAACAGTTTCGTTTATGTTCTGAAGTTCTAGGCAAAACAAAAGGTAGCTCACCGGATACTCGACTTCAAAATCACTTTTGCTTCTAATGTATTGGTTGATATCACAGCGAAGACAGTGAAACTTCTCGTCTCCTTCACTGGTATTGTCTACCTCATACATCACTTTCTTCAAGAGAATATCAGCTGGGCAAATTAAGTGAGAAAACTTCATTTGATGAATCATGTCATGCAACATTTTGTTTATTTTGTCAAGAATATCAGGAGCTTCAGAACCGAGCTTATCGATGTGTGTACCTACTATAAAGACAATAGGCTCGTGACACACTGGACCTTCTTCAGTAGTCTGTATGGCAGAAACACTGGTAAGGAATTGAATGAGAGCATCCATTGTAGAAATAGAGGATTGATACCGGTTGATAATTTCTCCATTGGCTGATCTGTACTGAATGATGTTCTTTGTATGAATGTCAATGTCAGTTCTCATGACAAAGATAAAAATAGAAGGACCAAAAATCAGAAGAGAAAGGCTCTCTTGAAATTCCATCTGTCCGCCTGTATCTCTGATGTAAAGAGAATTTTTGGTTTGCAAATCTACAATATTTTTGATCTGGTGTCTTTCAAGGACTTCTTTCACATGGTGCTCGATGGCAGACACTGGCTGGTCTAGCTTGGATGCACTTGCTCTGTGATGTTGAAGACGTAGTCGTGGACTACCGCTGCTTCTCTGTGGAATGAACACCTTGCAACTGTCTAACTGAGAAACCACAGACTCATCAAAGTCAGTGACTTTCCATGTGTTGTCTTCACAGGTGTAAGCTGAAGTATGTGTGGAGGAGGGGCCTATTTGAACTATGACTATTTTCTCACACATGCCAGTGGAGGGATAGTACACACGAAGTGGCTTGTTCAGGAGACGATCCAACAACGATGTCTTGCCAGATCCAGGGAGCCCTTTCAGTAGAATATTGGCTATCTTTCTTCTGATGCTTTGTTTATTAAATATTGCTGATGTCACCTCATCAGTGAACTTGTGCTTCTCAGGAATCACTTTACCTAATAAAACATGAAACAAATATCTAGATCTTTATCTAAATGGATTTACAATATTTAATTATAAGACATACTATAGGAGACACAGAAAAATTCCGAATTCCGTTCCGTAGAACGGCCGTTGCACGATTAAAAAACGGGGGAAAATGGTACGCCGTTTGTTAAAAAACGGCCGTTCCGTTCGACCGCATTACCGTTTCAATCTTTCTCGTTCACCGTATGTCTCGCTCAAAGAAATATAAAAAATCGTTTATCCAATAAAACGTTCCGATTTTTCGTTTATAGGCTCCACAGGCGGAGCTTTTCTGGTTAAAAAAATTTGAAGCCGTCCTATTCGAAGTTGTCTCGCGGAGAATTGTTAGTTCGACCACCGCACAGTATCGACGTTTTCTCGAAGTTAGGGCCTTCTCCGGCTTAGATTTTTTACTACTGGAGGTCTATCAGTAGCTAACAGAAGATCTACGAAGTGCGGACCTCGTTATAGCTCTGTGCCCATCGGAATTTCGGTCTGCAACTTTATTGAAGCAAGTGAAAATTTTGTACGAGCTTTTTTTCACTATCCCCGTAGCGTTTAATGGTCGATATAAGGCCTTAGCTTGCTGATATAGCTATAAGAAGAGTTTCTAGCTAGAAAATATCTGTGAATCGACGGAAATGCTTCACCGTTTTAGTAAACGGTGTCGGCCGTTTAATCAAAACGGTACGGAACGCAACGATAAAAACTACGGTAAAAAGACTACCGTTCCACGGGCGTTCACAGGACGGAATTCTGGAACTTTGATTTGGCGCCTACCTAATTAAAAAAACATATTTGGAGATATAATAGCATGAAAAACTGTTAAACTTGGGGTTAACAGCACAAGTGGTGCAAGACAAGGAGAAGCCAAGTGAAATTTCTCGCTGTAAAAGCGCTATTAATTCGTTTTCATGTTATCTACTATAGCCAAAAATAATTATATATTATAAACCCTCCGCGTACATGCACGAGAGGGCACCTGTCTGTTTGTTCATCTATCATGCTATTAGTTTGGAGATTACTGACAATGAAGAGTTAATTTCAGAGCTTGAAATATCTTCGGGTCATGGACAACATCTGGTTAATTTTGTCAAATGATCTGACGCAGTATACGTAAGCCAAGTAGCTATGTCAGGGCCCAGTTGCTCTCAGCTATCCTGCGCTTGACCACAGCCACTGTCAGTGCTCTTCTTTTTGTTGGAATGGTTGACCTTTCCGCTTCTGAACTGAAGCTAGAACTATTGCCAATGCTAGGCTGCCGCTCGGGATTAAATCTCCCTGCCATAGAAATTTAGTAGAATTGTTGAAGTGTTCAGTGTGTATAAAGTTTCAAGACAAGCTTTGCTGCATGAGAAACTTCAATTGTGACTTTATTAATGGTTCAAGAAATTAAGAGCTTCCAGCTACAAGGATCACACGGCCAGTGACATGCACAATGTTGCTATTGAAAAAGAATCTTCATCGTCAGTCTTGGACTCGCTCTGAATATCAAAGCTTTTCACGCTCTTGATTCTAGAACAGATGCTCTTTTAAGTACGGCCTTTACCATAAAAAATGATTATTTTTTTATTTTTGATTTTATTTGATTTATATATTTATTATGTAGGTTAAAGCCTTCTGAAGCAGTGTCCAAAGTTTCAAGCCAGTTGGACCTTTTTTATTCATTTATAATTTTTTTGCCATCCCTACTTATAGTACTTGCACTGCCCGGGAAGAATCTAATCTTAGTTTTACTGCTACTGTTTGTACAGCACGTCTTCGCCATTCTTTGTTTAAAACTATAGCTCATTATAGTTCAAAATAAAGCACACAGAAAGAGCTATTCAACCACGTAAACCACATTCCAATAAAGCCAGGTGTGAGTGACTGCATTTTAAAAATAAACTTCGCGTGAGTGTTGTACAGTTGTCTCCTAAATTTCCAGTCCTAACCGGTGTTATTGGAGGCATTAGAAAGCATCCCTGAAGCTTTCACAGAACCCTGTTGTGAGAGAAGGCTACAGTGGAATCTAACACTTGGACAAGAGGCTAACCTACCTTCAGTTAGCAAGCTAAAATTAATGGCGGCTCATTAGATTTTTTTTGGGAGCTCTACCACTGTATTGCATCGTAGAGGTAGTGAATCCTCTCCTGAACTTCCAAACAGTGCTTCAAGATCTGCCAGAATAGGCAACCTAAATATGATTTGCTATATTGGGCAGTTTAATAGTGTTTTTAGAGCTGCTTCATCTCTAACCTGGGTATTCCTTGACAGCTTTAGAAAACAAGTGTTTGGCAGCGGTTGGTTTCTTGTGTAACTACAGTAGCCAATGGTTCCACCACAGTTTCAAAGGAAAGCTATTAAAGGTACTGCTTATGCACCAGAGATGCTCTTAGAAGATGAAAATTTAGTACTAAATGTGTCGAAAAGAATAGCAAACTAAGTGTCAACGATAAGTCAGAGTGCTTTTATGAGGCAATGATGAGGTACAATGCTCTCAATATCTGAGCTTAATACAATGTACAGTAGCTTCTACATTCATAATATCTGTATATTTCAGCTCTTGTGTAGGAACCTTCTGTTTTAAGCATTACCAGCTGGAATAACTTGTGTTGTGGTTTACCGCAATTATCTCAATAGCGAAACTGTCAATCTTCTAAAAATTATAACTTGTTCTCCATATTTTTTAGTGATGTTTATATCATCAGAAAACTCTTTTCTACACTTTAATGTGAACAATTCACTTTGTAAATAAATATTTTGGTTCAGTCGTTCATGTTTTTCCAAATTTTCATAAAAAAACTGCCATTCTTTCATTTCCATGGTTCAGTTCCAGATGGCTGCCAGCAAGAGTCAGTCCCAACAAACCTGAAATACTTTGTGTCGATGCTGCTCAATGGAACAAACTTGACTGATCAAGATTCGACTGATTCTCAAAGCTGCTAACTATATCTCAAGCCATGTGTTCAACAGTAAAGAGAGGATCAGCTGTAGCCAATCATTCACGACATTCCATTGATCATGAGTCACCTCTGCCTTTGTACATCAAGATGAATCTACATACCTAAACTAGATCTAAGAAATTAATAACACAACTATATCAGTTGGGTCTTAGTGTGAGCTACAATAGAATCCTTCAGCTTGAGAACCAACTAGCAACATCTAAATGTGACGTCACTAAAGATATAGGCTTAGTTTGCCCTATTCACTTTGTCATGGACTCTTCACCATTGGTGCTCTGGATAACCTGGATCACAATCCTTCCAGTACTACAGCACAGGACTCCTTCCATGGCACAGCCATTAGCTTATTTCAATTTCCCCACTGAGTCCAATAAAAGATGTCCACAAGATATCGCTACACTTCTCTCAACTAACTCAACAATAATCATCAGCTTCCTGAGGAGTATACAACTGTATACCAGCAGTTGCATCAACAAAGAGAGTATGTTGTCCCCAAATTTCAGATCGTGTCAGCTCTATCTCTGAACACCTACAAGCAAAGGTTAAGGAGAAACCTTGGTTGGAGATGAGCTGGAGAAGGAGATGGAGTGACTTGAGCATCCTACCATGCCTCTAATCAAATCATGTATAAAGATACCTCAACAGCATTGACCCAGTTTGATACCTCTGTTTTATGAGAAAGCATCTTCAGCAGCCATTGTTAAGCATGGTATGAATGTGCAGTGCCAAGCTATAGAGTTTGTCAATCCTGGTCAAATTCCAGTAACTGCAGTTGATGCATCACTTCATGCAATTGCTGAGCTTATGCAAAGGAAATGGCCTGGCACTTACGGTGAAGACTAATATGTGGCTATGATGTGTGGCCTACGCATCGACATGGCAATATTGAGCATTATATTTCAGAAGGCTCAGTCTCACATATCGACGTGTTTGGCCAGTTTTCCTACTCGAACAGCTAATTATTTGTCGCTTAATTGGAATAATTTAACTTTACATACCGTCCGCCCCGCCTATGGGCGTGGCCATCGACGGTATAAGACCGCTCGTGCGCATGCTCTCGTCGGCCTTTTTCTTAGCTCGAACAACGTGGACATCGTCTCTTGCTTGGAGAAGCTATGACTGCTGAAAACAATGAAGTTGTTTCAGTTCTCAGGGAGCTGTCGTCAAAATTCGACTCCCTGAGGCAAGACGTTGACCGCCTGAAAGAGCGGTCGGTTGTGGATGACACGGAGAGGCGCCACAGGTCGAGGTCGCCCTCCACGCGTTCCCTGTCTCGGAGCAGGCAGGAGAGAAGGGACCCCAGCCCCTCCAGATCTCGAAGTAGGTCAGAAAGGAGGGAGCGGCAGCGCCCCCGCCGGAGGCGGGAGAGCGCTGACAGCGAGAACTGGGGCCGTAGGATGGAGCGCCTGTCAGAGGAGGAAGATCGCCTTGGGCCTATCCCTACCTTCCTGGACTCGGACGAAGAGTCAGACCTGGTGGAGGTCTCTGAGGCCACTGCGGAGCTCCTCACCGAGCGGTGCACCCTGGGACTGAAGAACGACGCTCGCTTGAAGGCGAGGAGGCGTTACCCGCTTCCAAAGGTGCCGGCCACGAAGACCCCGCAGCTAGATGGCTTCATCAAGAGTGAAGTACCGATGGCCACCAGGAATGCTGACAAGGAACTCGCCAGACTCCAGTCCCTGGTGCTCGACTCCCTGGCGCCCCTTACCCACCTGCTGGAAGCAGAACAAAGGGGAGGACCCCCAACATGGGAGGAGGCCAAGAAGGCTGTCGTTGCCGCCACGGAGTTGGTGAGCAACGCCAGTGCCAAGATTACCCACCTCAGGAGGGAAAAGGTCACAACAGACCTAAACAAGGCGCTGCTTCCAGTGGCCAAGGAAGCAACCAATTTTCAGTCTGCCCCACCCTCATTGTTTGGCACGGAGTTTGCCAAGAAGGCCAAGGACCACGTCGACCAGGTCAAGGCAATGAGGGCGTCTCTCCCCATCAAGCCAGACACCAGGTCGCCTTTTCGTGGGGGCCCCCCCAGGAGGGGGGGAGGAGGCAAGTTCAGAGGCAGCAACAACAGGCAAGGAGGATCATACCAGCAGTTCCAGAGGGGAGGAGCTCGGAGTAGCTACAGGCCCTTCCACAAGGGGTACCGGAAGCCAGAACTTCCCAAGAACTAATGCACCAATCTCATGCCATTCCACCACCATTAGTTTTGACAAACATTATAAGTCAACTGAAGGGCTGGGGCGTGGTCCCCTTAAAAGCTCCAAAGGCGGTTGCCGGAAGGCTCCAATACCACCTAGCAAATTGGGAAAGGGTCACCAAGGACAGGTGGGTCCTAGATACGGTAAAGGGTTACCTAATAGAATTCACAAACGACCCTTACCAGAGGACGAGACCGCACCCACCACAATACGGGGCGGAGCTCATGGCGCAAATGAGGGTGGAGTTGACAGAGCTACTGCAAAAAGGGGCGGTCGCGCAGATGGAACAGGCCAAGGGAGGTTTTTACTCAACCCTGTTCCTAGTGCCGAAAAAAGACGGCAGACAACGCCCCGTAATAAACCTCAAAGCGCTAAACCAGTACGTTCAGACGTACCACTTCAAGATGGAAGGCTTGCAGACGCTAAAGGACCTGTTAAAGCCCGGAGATTGGCTGGCAAAGGTGGACCTAAAGGATGCCTATTTCGCGATCCCTATAAATCCAAGCCACAGGAAGTATCTACGGTTTGTAGTGGACAACCAGACCTACCAGTTCAACTGTCTCCCCTTTGGCCTGGCAGCAGCACCATGGGTCTTCACCAAGACCCTCAAGCCAGTAGCGGCTACGCTGCGCCAGATGGGGGTTCGTCTGGTCTGCTACATAGACGACATACTCCTGCTGGCGGAGACCCAGACAGTGGCAGAGGAGCAGGTAAAGGGGCTGCAATACCTGTTGGAATGTCTCGGCTTTATTGTGCACCCAGACAAATCAATCATGACCCCGGGGCAAGTGATGGAGTTCTTGGGAATAACAGTAGACTCCACAAAGATGGAACTGAGGTTGCCTGCCAAAAAATTAAAAGACATCCGGGCGGAGGCCCGAAAACTGGCCCAGCAGAGGGTAATACCTGTGAGAGCTCTGTCCCGATTAGTTGGGAAGATGAATGCAGCCAGCCATACCATACCACCTGCCCCGCTATTCTTCAGGAACCTACAGATGGCCATGACAGAGGCCCTGAATGCCAGCAATCAGAATTACGAAGGAGAAGTTACGCTGTCTCAGGATTGCCTGGACGAGCTAAGGTGGTGGGACTATCACCTGAGCCAGTGGAACGGGAAGAGCATGCTGCGGAAGGCAGTGGACCTAGTGATAGAATCAGATGCGTCACTGATAGGGTGGGGAGCAGTTTGCAACCACCAATAGACTGGCGGGCCATGGTCAAGGGAGGAGCAGAACCTGCACATAAATTGCCTGGAGTTGCTGGCAGCAACATTGGCATTAAAGTCATTCACAAAGGGACAGACGGGCCTGTCAGTACTCTTGAAGATGGACAATACCACGGCAGTGGCTTATGTCAACAACCAGGGAGGTACAGTCTCCAGGGAGCTGGTGAGACTGTCCAAGGAGCTGTGGACATGGTGTCTGCAGAGGAATATCACTATCAAGGCACAACACCTCCCAGGTCGTTTGAACCAAGTGGCCGACTCGGAGTCTCGAACCATGCTAGACCGGTCGGACTGGAAACTCGACTCACGAGTCTTTCAACAAATCCATCAACTCTGGGGCCCAATGGAGGTGGATTTGTTTGCCTCCAGACTGACAACACAGTGCCCAGTCTTTTTCAGTTGGCGGCCAGATCCATATGCAGCAGCAACAGATGCCTTCCTCCAAGTCTGGACGGGGCTCAAGGCATATGCAAATCCGCCATGGAATTTGGTGGGACGAGTGGCAGCACAGGCTCAGGCTCAGCAAGCCTCGCTGGTGCTAGTAGCACCAGTGTGGAGGACCCAGCCTTGGTACCCAATTCTACTGGAGATGCTGGTAGATGCCCCACACCTGATTCCCCCACAGAGACAAGCAACAAGTCGCTCACAGATGAGAACCCCTCAGCTAGCCGCTTGGCCCATATCCGGGAAAAATGCAGAGATCACAAGCTTTCGGAGAAAGCTAGCTCGCTCATCCTTGGCTCGTGGAGGGAAAAAACAAATAAATCCTACAACTCCCTCTTTGGGAGATGGCATAGCTGGTGTAGTAGACGGGGTACCGATCCATTTTCAGGCCCTGTAACAGACGTTGCCAATTTCCTGGCGGAGCTATTTACTGAAGGATATAAATATAACTCACTCAATGCCTACCGGTCAGCCATCTCATCGGCGCATGAGAAGGTGGAAGGGTACGAGGTAGGACATCACCCACTAATCACTAGGCTAATTAAGGGGGTATTTAACACTAGACCACCCTTACCTAAATACACTAGTACATGGAATGTGCAGACAGTGCTGGATCATATTACAAGCAGGGGTGCTAACAATGGCTTAAGTTTGAAAGAGCTCACACTTAAAACAGTTATGCTCCTATCCCTTACCAGACCATCAAGATCGGCTGATCTAGCCCAGCTTGAAGTGGGGGCCATGCACCCTCACCCGGATGGAGTAAGCTTTACGCCTACACACCTTTCAAAACAATCCAGACAGGGTAGACCCCTTCAAGACTTCTTCTTCCCATCCTTCAAACAAAATCTACTGCTGTGCCCGGTGACAACACTGCAGGCTTACCTAGAAAGAACGAAGAACTGCAGGGGACAGGTCACAAAGGTGCTGATTGGCACAATCAAGCCACATAAAAGCAGTCGACTTGGTGGGACCTCTGCCCCCCTCTCGAGGCTTTACCTACATCCTTACGTGTGTAGATCGTTTCACTCGCTGGCCAGAAGCCATTCCTCTGACTTCGATCACAGCGGAGACGGTAGCTCGAGCATTTGTTTGTGGTTGGATTGCCCGTTTTGGGGTACCATCTAGTATTGTTACGGATCGAGGTCGTCAGTTTGAATCTCGTCTTTGGGAGCATCTCATGACTCTCCTTGGCGTCAAGCGTTCACGGACAACAGCATACCATCCCCAGGCCAATGGCATGGTGGAACGATTCCATCGCCAACTGAAAGCATCTTTGACTACAAAGTTGCATCCAGACATGTGAATGGATGCTCTGCCTCTGGTTCTCTTGGGCATACGTTCAGCTTTCAAGGAGGATATTTCTGCTACTGCAGCAGAGTTAGTTTATGGCACTACTCTACGTCTCCCAGGGGAATTTTTTGTTGGTTCTTCCACTTCGTCCGCCCTCGATCCGACTGAATATGTAGACCGTCTTAAATCTCACCTTACCACCTTGCGTCCCTGTCCACCACGACTTAGTCAACGTCACAGCTATATTAGTAGTGATTTATCAGAAGCTACGCATGTCTTTGTTCGTCGGGATTGCGTCCGTAAGCCTTTACAACCTCCATATGATGGGCCTTTCCGGGTTATTAATCGTAATGCTAAATACTTCGCTATAGATATCAACAATCAACATAGAAATATCTCTATCGACCGCCTAAAAGCTGCACACATTGAGGATGCCCCTACACTTTCGTCATCTACAGACTCCCACTCGCTCGCTCAGCCTACATGCAGTACAGATACCTGTCGTACTCGCTCAGGTCGTCGTGTCCATTTCCCTCGGCATTTGACAGACTACGTGTCCTAGAACACTGGGGGGGGAGTGGTGTAGTGAACACTTAGCTACCAGCACTTAGCATAATTGATTTGCATTTCATTAATTTATGTTTGGATATTGTTGTGCATTCCATATGTCATGTCCTCTCTCCACACCCATCACTATATATGTAAAACCATCAAAGTCACATCAGATTCAGTCAGATAATTGGCAAATACAACATTGGTGACCTAGTACCATTGCAAGGTGGCTAAAAACCATGCAAGAGTGCGCAGGCATTGACACAAATATTTTTAGCGGCCACTCCACAAGAGGAGCGGCTTCAAGCATGTCCTCAAGGGGTGGGGTCACTACATGTGACATTCTTAAGGCAGCAGGTTGGAGCTCGGAGTCAGTCTTCCAGAAATTCTATCACAAGTCACAACGGAACCCACACTTTGGTAGAACGGTGCTGTCACCAGCAGGCAAGCCTTCGGAGTGAGGTAGCTACAAACAACACGTTGATATGTGAGACTGAGCCTTCCGAAATATAATTCGAGAATGGCTCAGGCCACGAAGTGGCTGCCAGCTATTCTGGATTATATGAAGAAGGTGAAGTTGAACATATCAACTTCCCGCCCACCCTCCCTGGATGGGGCATGCAGTAATCAAGGGTCAAGGCAAAAAAATAAAAAATAAAAAAAATAAAAAAATAAGAATATAATATAATAAGGGTACGGATGTTAATGCCGAAGGGTAGCTGGGACGAGCTAATCAAAGGCCGACGAGAGCATGCGCGCGAATGGTCTTATACTGTTGATGGCCACGCCCATAGGCGGGGCTTAAGGTATGTAAAGTTAAATTATTCCAATTAAGCGACAAATAATTAGCTGTTCGAGTAGGAAAACTGGCCAAACACGTTGATATGTTCAACTTCACCTTCTTCATATAATCCAGAATAGCTGGCAGCCACTTCGTGGCCTGAGCTATTCTCGAATTATATATATATATATATATGTATATAATAATAATAATAATAATAATAATAATAATAATAATAATATATACCAACTTTCAATGATTCAGTCATTCTCGGCTGAAATAATTATATACCAACTTTCCCCAGAGCAATGACCTGTCACAAGCAAATATATTTCTTCCACACTGTAAACCGCTATTATAAAAAATAATAATATATATATAAAATGGCATAAAAATGAGTATATTATATGATGCTCTAAAAAGTTCCAAAATCCAAAAAAAAAATCCAAAAAAAATCTTGATACCATATAAAAAGAATAAAAATGAAACAAAAAAAAAATGCACTCTATTTCATCATCATCAGTATAAAAAAAAGTAAGAAGATAAAATGTTAGCATAATGGTCGTCTATTTAGACAGTTCTTCTGCCATTGCTTCAAACTTATCTTGGGCCATTGCATTGACGGCGTTTATCACCTTGGAGTTTCCATGAGTCTTCCTGGCAATGTTCAGTTGCACTTGCTCGTGATACTGCATTGTCTTGCGATCACAATCCTTTGGTAGTTCACTGTATTCTTTCTTAGTTTCCTCGGCACTTGTGAAGTTTTTTCCTACTGTTTTCTTATTCTTCCTGACATTTCTCATGTGTTCAGTGTATCTTCGAGAAATGTTGTTGGACCTGCCAATATATACCTTACCAGTTTTCTTGTCAGTCAGCTTGTAAATTCCATTAGTCCCTGCACTTGGTCGTCCTGAATTCCATTGGTCACCACCACTAGGTGGTCCACCTGGGGGACCTCCTCCTTCTCCTCGTCCCTCTCTTGGAGGTTTTCTGCCACCTCCACCGGCAGATGCTGCAGCTTTTTGCCCTAAATTTGCCTCTGTACTTCTGGCAAATTTATCTAACTGAGTATTCAAACGTTCTGAAACGTTACCTCTTAAGCTGGAAGAGCTAACAATGAAAGGTCGTGCTGGCTTTCCTTTGGAAATGTCTCCAACAGTTGTTTTTGTTTGATTAATATTAGCTCTTGTCTGTCCCCTGGTAGCTCTGTCTTGCATGGCGCCCGCAGGAGAAATGTAGGTGGCGGCCGAGCAAGCTGGCCTACTAGTTGCTCTTGCCCTTGGTTGGACAGATGCTAATACTGCATTGCGAGACCGGAGAAGTCTCTCGGTTTCTCTGATTGGAGTTATTTTAGGAGTGAAGGCCACTCCCCCATACGATACATGGGAGGACTCATGACAGATAGCAGCAGGCACCCATTTGCAAGCAGTTGGTGGATGTGAAGACGTACTCTTGAACTGGCGGCATATTTTATTCATTGCTTGGTACGTCTGCTTTTTGTGCTCTCGTACCTCCCTGTATATAGCATCTTCCGTTGGAACTAAGTGACTACTAATATATTCTGCCAGCTCATCCTGTGGAGTCTTGGATTGGAACTGAAATAGACTGAACTTATGTGCCAACCACTTACTAATGTGTTGTCTTAATGTGTAATCACTCTGGATTTTCATGGCACTTTTCCACACGGATGTGACTTGATCTAGGACATCTTCGTCATTCTTCTTCAGGGCATTGTAAACATCAGACTGAATGTTTCTCAGTGCCTGTAAAGCATCAGAATTGTCAATAGTGATACCGTAGCCATGAATTCTGTAGAGTCGACTTTGTTCTTCATCAATTTTACGTCTCATTTGAGTCTCAACTTCCTCGACTTTAGACCTCACATAATGGCTGTTCTCTGCTTTCGGCCACTCTCCTATTTCTTTTTTAAGATCACTCAGTGCTGTGTTAACTTTGGAAAATTGGTCTTTTCTGGCATCCTCTTGAATCTTTCTTATTAATTCTTTAGGAAATTTGACATTCTTGTCTTCTGATTTTTCTTTCGTATTCTGTAAAATGGAGTCCAGCATTAAAGCAACAGTTTGTAGTTTGCTGAGTTGGCGCAGTCTAGCAAACTGTGGGAAGTACAAACTCAACTCTTCATAATTATTAGTCATGTCTTCTGCAAACTTGGCTTCTGGACTGTTTGGATCATCGTCTTCATCCGTGTCCTGCAATTCACCGTCATTTCGTCGTGTCAGGGAGTGACTTTTCACTATCATCTCCATTTCTCCAAATATACACTCTATTTTTAATCCATTTTGTTGCAAGTCATATTTCATCTCTTTAGCTTCTATCCAAAACCTGTAATGGGATTGTGAGTGGAACCCTCCTCGCTCATGAATGGAGCGAATTGCTCTTTGCAGTTCAAGAGGAAGGTGCTTTGTCAAACCATCTTTGCATGGCCTCTGCTTGAATGGCGGATGACTTGACACATCCGACCCAACGGTGAAGGACTTCATGAGATAATCAGTAATAAACATTGTATTCAAGACTTCTGTGTCTTTGACGTTGTCTGTGTGATACCTCCATTGCTGGAACGGATGGTACTGTTTGTCCAGATTGTCATTGGGAGGATCCAAGCTGAAGAATAAGGGATAGTCAGAGGAGTTCAGACGAAGCATAGTGTTAACATCTTCTTCTGAGAACAAACCCAATTTCTGTCTACGATGACTTGCTTCTACCACTAAGAGTTTGAAGGAGGGATTCTGTGGGTCTAGATCAAGTACAAAACCATTCACCTCTGCATATGGTTGTCGAACACCCAGACTTCTTGACTGGATAATCCACCCGTCAGCATCTCTTTGAGTGAGTGCCGAAGACATAAGATGAGTGACATTGCTATAGTTCCAGCCTTGTGTTTTCAAAAGATCTCTCATGGATCTTGCTCTGCAGTCCACCGGATCATTGACAGGAAGGAGTCCACGTAGATCATTCTCAAACAGCTGATAGGACAAGTCAGTGGAGTCTACAGGGCTCTCACGCACATCTTGTAGAGCTAGCACAAAATGTGAGTGAAGTTTTCTTGTGATGATATTAAACATGACCGCCTCAGAAACAGAAACTTTCGGTGGATTCCAAAATGGGAAAAGCCGACATACTTTTTCAAGCCTATTCAACAAAATTGGTAAGAAATTCAAGTCTTTTTCTGACAGAACGAATTGGGAGTCTGGAATCTGTGCAATTTTTCTTATAATGCCAATGATGAGGCGAATCACGTATAACTCCATTCCGGGATTCAAAGCTTTGAGAGTTATAGCGTACGATGTCTGAAGAAGTCTCATGACTACACATTTCAAGCCATAGAAAGTTTTTGTGTCCACTTTGGACTTGTGGAATATAGACACAATCCACATAGCAGCGTGCAGATAGCAGACTACCATTTCTGCTGGATGTTCGCAGCCTTGGAATTGATCGATGTAGGCCCAGGCAACTTGAAGACGTGTCCATTTCTTTTCATGAAATAGCTTCAGTACTGCTTCTTCATATTTCACGTGGCATTTGGTGTTGTGGCCAACTACTGAAAGAGATGGCCAGTTAGCTTTAAAAGGCGGAGTCAGTTCGGACTCTGAAGGGAATAAAAGTGCTCCACTCCGATCATTCATTGAAGATTTTTTTGGAGGAGAAAAAAGAAGTGCTTTGGAGCCAGCATTGAGTATTTCTTTGAATGATTTGAAGGAATAAAGGTTAGTTTCTTCTTCAGCTACAGTGTGAAGACAAGCTCCAAGGACAGATTCTTCAGAAAGGCTTGAAGTCAAGAGTCCCCATGCAGTGGATTCAATGCTTTGAAATGCTTCTCTGTAATTCTTTTCTTTGATCCTGATGATGGCTTTTAGGAATTGTAAAGATTTTTTATCTTCTTGAAGCATTTTCTCAAGATGCGGCTCTTTATTCTGCAAAAATGACTTAAAAGCTTTCAAGAGAAAATCCTGGTCTTCAGTTGTATCTGCACTGTTGTCTTTCAAGTAAGTCAGTATGCCTGGCAAATCTCTCTGGGTCCATAGAGCTTCTAAGGCCATGGTATGATTAATAATGGTTAAATCATTCTCTCGTTCTTTTTCTGCCATCAAATCTCGCACAAGTTGATTAACTTCTTCCACAGTATTATCCACCAGCTCCGTGTCTGTGTGTATAGCCATGCTAGCCGCTGTCAGATAAGCCTCTTTAGAAGCCAATGCACAGTTCCATTTTTCATCCAAGGTTTTACTTTGCAGTTTTGCCATGGACAACAAGATGGACGAAGACAGGAGGTGTGCCTTCATTTCCTGCGTCATAGAGGCAGATGTAGGTAGCTCTAAAGAGATGATAGTGTAAGCTAGCTCATGTTTTCTTTTGAATTGAAGGTCTTTTGCAATATTTCTCAGCAAGTCATGAGCGTTGGCACCTAAAGCAATAGCAATAGATGCACAACCCAGAGATTCAGAAATAGACTCATCATCGATTGTAGTGAGTAGACTTATGCTTGACTGGGCCCAATCATCAGCATCAGCTCTGTCCAGATCATCGATGCATCCACTGCACAGGCTGTGGAAAGTGCCGCCAATACGTGGGTAATGGCACTGCTCAGGTGCACAAGATCTACAGAATTGTCTGCTGCACCAGTAACAAGTGCTGAATTTCTTGCCCCACCAATTAGGCTTGGAGCCACAGGATCCACACTCAGATCTGAAGTGCTTCGGCACGGATGGACTTTGAATAGTCACTACAGGGGTAAATTTCTGTAGCTTCCTATGTAAGTCTTGCTTTGTTGCAGATTCAGGAACATCATCAAAGAAAAGACAGGTAAGCTTCCTCAGGTCTGATAAAGATGCACAATCGGTGTTCAAAATGGCAGCATGGTCCCCTGGATGTCCTGCACTTATGTTGGGTGATGTCTTTTTTATTCTCCCAAGAATTAACTTGATAGATTCATAATCATAGGCATCATCAACTGTGGAATATCGATTTGCTGCCATTTTGATTTCTTCATAAAAAGATCTTCGAGGTTTTTTGCGGAAAGTTACATTCGATTTTGGTTTTTGCTTAGAAGAAGAAGAACCCATAGAAGCTGACAAGGTAGCCAATTGCTGGTCAAAATCTTTAATAACTTTTTTGAAATCAGGCTTAGGTAGAGTTCTGTATTTCTGTTTTGAGAAATTGAAGAGTTGAATAAACTCTACAGAATGTCTGGGAGCTAAAAATAAAACAACATAGCAAATCAAGCCAGTGTAAAAAATGTGCAACTATATACAATTATTAAGTTATAAGCACCATGGTATGAGAATCTAGCAACAACAGTAACTTTTATGACCATTGAAGAATATATTGTGTAGCTATAATTAAATTATGTTTTGTCTACTGATTATTAATTATATACATATCTGTAAGGTCACCTAAAATTAACAACTAGATTTCACTGTTACTTGTGAAAATAAAATTTATGTATAATGGCAGTTTTTCATCACTGCCATATTAGTTCAATTGGAAAAGTTGTGTACAGTGTCAGGCTACGAGTTTTAAACATTTAAATGGCACTATGAATATAATGAATGACAAATAAGGGGTGTGTTTGTGGGATTCACATCATGAATATGTTTAATGAATGACTATAAATTAATTAGCAGCTGCAATAAAGTATAGTGGAATATAATACAGCAATTCAGTAAAAGTTAAAAGACTGTCTCTTGTACACATTACACAAGCTATTCCCCAAAATGAAGATTCTTGTTGGTATCACTAAAGTGAGAGAGCATTTACTTGCTTTTTGTTTAGCTAATAATAAAATGGCATAACCAAATGACGTAACTCATAACACTAACAAAAGAACTATTGAAAGTTTTAATAAAAAGTTACAAATAAAAAATAAGAAAAAACTAGCTACTAGAAACTATTTTAATTACACTATTAATATTACTTAACAATTAATTACTTTCCTTATAGCTGTTATTGTAATTTGTTCACTATACTGCAATTTCTATCTTTCTTATTTTGCACAATCAATCTTTCTACTAGGAACTCACCTGGAGGTAGAAGAATCTTTCCCCTGTTGGGTCGCATGAAGAGAGGCACATGTGCATCCACTTTAGTAGATAGCTCCTCATCATACTTCTTCCTCTCCACCTCATCCAGCAAGACACTCTTCATCTTGTTCAGCTCCTTCATGGCCTCTTCAGTAGCAGAATCCCTTGTCTTGTCAGGATGGTAGAGCTTGGCAAGGTTACGGAAACTCTTCTGGATATCCTTGGTGCTAGCATTCTGGTCTATTCCAAGCTTCTTGTAATAGCTAGCATCATCACTTCCCAAGTTCAGTTCTGGAGGGGTAAATCCTTCAGCCATAACTGATGACCTCCTCAGACCCTACTCTAACCAGCCAAGCTGACTCAAAGCTACTGTTTGAAGTAATAACACTGAGAGTGAGATAGTAGAGAATACTTTGGTTTAGAAACAGCTTCCAACTTAGTCAGTGCAAAGTATTCCAATCATAAAGTACCATACTCAGAAGCAGTGTGTGCTGAATAAATCAATTCCTTAAAGAGATGCAGTCTTGTAAACTTTCTTTAGTTGAATAAGTATTGCTAAGCATAAGCTATGTGACTGCACCATAATGTGTGATTATATAAATTTATACATTATGCAGGAAGTGATGTAATGTTTATGTTTACTTAGCAACAGTTGTTACGTTGCCATTTTAAGTGGCAAAATGTTTGGGTTGCGCGTGGTGATTTTACAGTAGTGTGGCTTCTCCTGGCCTTTCCGCCGATCACCATTTGCACAGGTAGTGTTGGCTGAGTATATGGCTTCTCCCGAAGGTGCTATTTTCTCCCCTTATTATCATTCCCTGGATGACGCTTCTAGGGAGAGATATAAAGAAAAAATAGGTAAGCTTGGAGGTCTGAAGGACCCTTACCTGAATGATCTAGCGGGGGTTGATCAAGATACATGGGGGAAATGGCCAGCCGTAGAATATCTGGACATTTTCTGCTATCTTATTCAAGCAACCAGTGAGTATACAGGGGAAAGTTTAAAGCATATAAAAGCCTTGATTCATTAACCTGTATTTTAAGTAACAAGAAATTTGTAACTACAGTTTCGTGAGATAAAATTGACCATGTCATAATGTTTCAAAAAGTTTGCTCTTTAAGCTGAAAGCACAGTACTGATATTCTAAAGATTGCCTAAGAATTGGCAATTGAGTCATAGCAAGTACTCAATATAAATATGCAAATTATACACTAATACTTGTAATAAACTGGGTCAAGTCAAATATATGTTAATTCTAAGAAACCATATGGTCATACTTCACTGTCAGGTATTTGAATGGCGTTATATTGATGTTACAATGTAGTTACACTGATATAGCTTCTGAAACAATTGGAATGGTAACAGATGTAACGAGGCAAGTTTTGGTGTGTGTGTGTGTGTGTGTGTGTGTTGTTGATGTTGTTAATGGGGGAAGCTACAGAGGCTCATGTGGTATTGATTTTTCCTATTGATAGAGCACATTGCCCGCCACCAGAGCCAATTCATCTAATCCTCTTCTCATTTTGTTAAATCTAACCTTAAATAATTGGTCAAGTATTCTGTGTGAGTATGTAGGTGATGAAACGTTCAGAGAATGTATAGATTTAATGAAACAACACATTTTAATACAATAGGGCCCAGCTATGCTGACCAAACTGAATGGTGGCAATAAACATCATAAAAGAACATGTATCCTAAATATAACAAAAAGCTGGAAGAAGAAGGTTAAAAAAAAAAGAGGTCATAATATTATGTAAGCAAGATGATATTTTATGTTAGAGGAGAAAGTTATGAGTTATTTTTATCACTAACAAATCTAATTTAATTTTCAAAACCAATTAAAGTATGCTGCTCACCACAATGACCTGTACATATTACAGAACTCAGCAAGTATTAATTGGACTAAGTATATTAACTTTTGCACCAATTTTTTAGTTAAATGTTTCTTTTTTCTTTTCTTTTTTTTAAGTTTTGGTTGTTGCTATTTAGCTGAAGTTTTTATGTTGTTATTTAAACTTTTCTTTTGGTTTTTGTGACAATAAATTGGTATTTATGTACATGGTACCATCTCCCTTCCCCTTATATCAATTTTTTGTCACCCCTCTTTTTACAACATGGTTTGATGAATGATTATTTTTCTCACTATACAAATTTTTTTTATTAGCCTAAGAACACCCTTGATGTAAGCAGATGTACTGAAGATTGTTTAAGAATTGGCTATAGGATGTTAGCATTATTATACTCAATATAAAGTGTAAAAATACATTTAAACTTGTGATGTGTGATGTAGGCTAAATCAGTGACTAACTATATGTGGCAGGCTATAGGAAAACAGACCACTTCACTCAAAAATTGAAAAATGAGTTATTACTAGAAAATGCTCGTGTAGCATTGGTTGGGCGAGCGAGCGAAGTTCTGGGGAAATGTTGACACTTTGAAGTTCTGAAATGCGCGCGCGCGTTTAAACGACGACGCGTTTAAACGACGACGTATTCAAAACGACGACGTACCACGTATTCAGGATTTCCATAGACTACATCATCTTAGAGTTGCTCGCTCGCTTCGCTCGCTCGCCAATTATTTTTGAAAAGTACAAAAAATTTCCATTTAAATGGTCCTTAAATCATATTCTAAATCGCTTCCTAGGGCGAGTTATGAACGCCAGAAGAGGATAGCCTGAGTAAGCGTTATTGGAGAAAACGGCACTTTAATTTTTTGAGGTAAGTTCCGTATTCTAAAGTTACCTCCGCATCACGTAGTAGTTTCGCGCGAACTGCCACGTGGTGCCCAGGGGCGTGGTACCTTGCAAAAAAAAAAAATCGGTAAGTATCCTACAGTCATTCTTAGCTAGTCTCTGTGCTATTTTCTCTAATGCACTACCCAAGTTATCCTTAGCCAGTCTGTGTGCTTTTTGATCACTAATGTATACTGCCAATTTTAGTGTTGTAATACTACTTCCTGTTATGACAACTACTTAACTAAGCACAATGTTAGACGCTAATTTGAATTTAGTTTTAATACAGATAGTATAATTACAAGTTGAACAAAAAAAATTCCAAAGTGAAAGATGAGTCTAGGAGACTAAAAGTGGTAGGTATTGAGGAATAAAAAGTTTATATGAAAGCATTAAATAGAGTAATATGTTAAGTATAATAGCAAAACTCAATGTTTTGTGCATGTTCTTTTATTGTGATCATATTATTTACATAGGCTACAAATTATTTACATAGGCTAAAAATTCTTTACATAGGCTACAAATTATTTACATAGGCTACAAATTATTTACATAGGCTACAAATTATTTACATAGGCTACAAATTATTTATTTCTTTTGTGGTGGTGGATAAACTTCAGCATCACATACTTCAGTTGAGTTTGTACCTATTGTACTAAAAGGTGGAAGCAATGGACTGCAAGGCCTACTGGAGGGCAGCGGAACTGAGGGCAATGGGCAAGTCAAATCTCTTTCCAAATCTGGACAGTATTATAGAGATACAATTGACGTTCAAGGGATAATGACTTTGGAAGAACAATGGATGGAAGATCTGCAGAATTTGGAGCCCATGGATGCCTTAGGAGTGTCTCACTAGACAATTCATCACCCACAGTATTGCTTGAAGAAGCAAGTTGTGACAAGGCATCATTGACCTCTCCCGTCAGTGTTGGAGTTTCAACCACAGTCCCATCATCAGCTTGTTCTGTATCACACAAATTACTCTCTTCATTTTCCATTACATCAGTAATTTCAGGTTGATCATCGAGTTCATTGAAAACTTAAGCAATCTACAGAAAAATCAATTAATTGATTTATTGTGAAAAAAAAGAAGTTCTATTTATAAAGATTTCTGTAAAAATAATCCTTTACTTACCTCTATCATCATCAGAATCATCATTTTCACTTGAATTGTCACTTTGTGGTATGGTGAAATAGTCTTCAATAACATCCTGTAAGGCTTCTTGGTCACCAGTACTAAATTGTAGTCAGCTGCTTCGTTAATTGCCAAGTAACTGGGAATTATCCTCGCAGGTAAGGGAAAAAACCAGCGCACGCGTTAATTTCCCCGGTAATAATTGAAAAGTTACGCCGTAAACTGAGAGATACTAAAACGTTTTGTGAACTTCAGCGGTGCGCTGGCTTTGAAGATAACTGTATTGGGAGCTGAAACTTGGTACCAGTGTAAGTAAATACTGATACTAAAAAAAAAAAGAAAGCACAAAACTTGACTTGAACCGCTTTATGGGTCTGTACCCCTTGAAATGATTTTGTGCATGAAGTGGTCTGTTTTCCTACAGCCTGTCACAATGTTAATTCATATGAAGTATATGGATGGATTTCACTGCCAGGTGTTAGAAGATGGGACTGTAGTTTGTGCCCACTGTACTTGCATGGCTGGGCTTGGGAGAGGCATGTTCACAAGTTGCTGCCATTTTACTTACCTTGGAAGCAATTACATGGTTTAAAAGAGAGTAGTCATGCACATAATGTCATGTTCATGGCTTCCTCCATCCTTTCACAATGTTGAATATGCTGAAATAGCAAGCATTGATTTTATGACTCCAACACTAAAGCGGAAGGAGAGTGAAACTGAGGTTGCCAGTAATGATACTAGCAACGAGAAAGAATCTAGCTCCATTCTGTGTCCATCTGCTGAAGAACTGGATTCTTTTTATAAAAGCTTAGCCAGCAATGGAAAACATGCTATTCTATCATTAGTTCCAATCTATTGTGAGTCCAAGCCTCTTCAAATCAAAGGAACCCTTCCTGTACCATTGGAATGTCTATTTAATATAGAAAATATGGCATTGCCATTCAATTTGTTATTGAAAAAGTGTGAAAAAATATGATGAATATGAACTAGCACGAGATTTGGTGAAAAATGTAGAATTATATACCAAAGACCAAAGTCTATCTAAATTTTGGTTTCAGTAAAGAGCTGGGCGCATAACAGCATCTCGATTGAAAGCTGCCGTATGCACCAATATCACACAACCAGCTAAATCTCTTGTAAAAGCTATCTGTTATCCTGAAACCACTAAGTATTTTTCCAGAGCCACTTGCTATAGGTGTGAGCATGAACAGATTGCTCATGATGCATACAAAAAGAAGGCAATAAGTGAACATTTGAACTTCTCACTTTCAAAAAGTGGATTAGGACTTGACGTCCCAAATTATCCATTTTTAGGTGCATTACTGGATGGTACAATTAAATGTGCTTGCTGTAAGCCTGGAGTTCTGGCAATCAAGTGCCCTTATTCATGTCAAAGTGAATCTTTTCTTCGTAAGGCAAGTGACACACAATTTTTTCTTAACGACTTCCGGGATGTATATCATAGCTATTATTTCCAAGTTCAGGCTCAAATTTGTTCTGCATCATACTCAGATTTGTGGTTTGGCAAGAGCAGGATTTATTTGTGCAGAGAATTTACTTGGATGAAACCATTTATAACTTATGCCTTTTTGAAGGCAAACAAGCTCATCAAGGTTGGAATTCTTCCTGAACTTGTTGGAAAGTGGTTCTCTAAAGAACAAAACGTTTTGCTTCCACCTTCAATTTGCTCTGAATCCAATTGCATAATGCACAATAAAAACTATATGGTACTAATGGGTTCATTATCACTGGTCATGATGAAATTAATGGGAAGTGTGGACTCAAAAATAGAATATTTTTGACGAAGAACACCAATAACACGTTCAACATGAATTCTGCGTGATAGCTGGTGTGAAAAATCAACTTCACTCTTTTTTAATTAAGGCTTTCCTTTAGTGAAGAGTGGGACTTTGACCTCTGCACAATAGAGACCTGCACTGTCATGAATATTAAAGCCTCTCAGCAACAGATGGCATGTGGTGTGTGTGTGCAGATCTGCCATGCAAGCACATTGATTTTGATTCTTTCCGTATTAACCATACTTGTGTATGTGGCAACCTTCAAGAGCAGACAAATAGTTCTGATAATCGGTTGTTGCTGTTACAGAAATAGATATTTACAACAAATAAATATTATTTTTTGGACAAGTGGATTAGATTAGCTATTACTATGCCTTGGTTCGTATAATTTGTGGCTTTGTATCATGTGAATAGTCTTATACTTTAAAGCAAACTTTATTTTATTGATAATTTCATTGTGTTTTTGTTTGTAACAGTAAATATTATTACAAGTCGCTTTTTAAATTGTCAAAATTTTTATTTGCTATTATTTCTCTGATACTATAAATATCTTTTTGTATAGCTAGATAATAGTTTTTAATACTAGAGAAACCCTCAGTGCACAGGGCTTCATACAGGGGGAGGGAAACTTTTTTATTCCTACTTAGGTCAAGTTTGGGGGGGGGGGAGGGGGGTAATTCTAATATGAGCTGCTTTGTCCACTGTTAAACTTCAGAGGTATCGGGGATTTTTTTCAGAAACATTTAAACTTTTGAACACACTCCTCGTCCTTCCTTGGAACAGCATCAGTTGAAAGATCTTCCAGCTACATATGAAGCTCATTAAGACCCGTATACGCAGCAGTATCACTGACTAAAACCTTCGTCAGCTTGTAAGAATTGCCATTGAGGCCCTGAACTTTCGGCTGTAAACTTTGATGAAGTTCTAGAGATTTTCAAACCAAAAAGTAGAAGAATTGTGCTTTGGTTTACATGTTTTAATAATAAAAAAGAATTTTGCTCTTAGTTACCATTTATAATTATAATTAAAAATTCAAATTTCTTGGGGGGGGGAACTTTCTCTGGGGGGGGGGGAAATTCCAGGGCCACCCCCCCCTCTGTATGAAGCCCTGGTGCCACTATTAACTTGCTAGCGATTAAATTATTTCTTAGACCAATAATATGTAATGAAAATGGTAGATGTAAATGCTGTTTTCATGAAAGAAGCTAAATGTGCAAGGAACTATCACAATCTGCTGAAAGGGAGTGTTACCCACAAAAGCTAGTACCTAATGCCGAAATGATAGCCTCACGTTTTCTCAACAACAGCCTGATCTTAAGAAAATCTACAAAAGCCAACCATGGGGACAAATCCTTCAGAGAGTTTGGCTGCTTTCAGAGGTTATTTTCATTTTGTTCCATTCATGTTGGCTGTTGTTGAGAGTTCAAGTTGCTTTTCAAAGTCCCTTGAGAGAGGTGCCTCTTTTTTTCTTTTTTTTGTTGTAAATACTATCATAACTTGGAGCAGCTGCATTTACTATCTGTATCTACTCTAATTATTCATAATTGCGTAAGACATTCAAACTTTTGATGACTGTGGCTATAATTAATTTTTACACAAAGGGATGAAGTTACAGCCAGTAGCCAGAGGCTTGAAAGAAAAGTGCCAACATAAATCTGGCACTCCTAACCTGCCAATGCCTTCTAACCCTTTAAGCATTCACAGATTTCATGGTGGTACAGAAGAGAATGTTGCAAGGAACTGATATAGCCAGGAGATTCATCCATTACTCCTTCTACAGGATAGCCAGTGACATATCACAAGCTGAATGCTAGCTGTTTAGCCGTGCAGCAGAAATATGACTGGACTATTCAGAAGTATTCTGTCAGAGCGAATCATGTCTTGCCCAAGCAATCCAGAAATTTTAGTGAACCAGAAAAGCCTATTGAACAACATGTCACCTTGACAAAGCATTGGCTGCTTTGTACTCTAGTAATGGTTCTTGGGATTGCAGTGATCCTGGCTATTGCTCTGGCATCATTCAGTTTAGTGAAACAGAAGCGCCATGTTGATCTTCTATTGGGCCAATTACCATCAACTCCAGCAAGATCCTGTGCAGACATTTTCCAAGTTACCCGTTTCTCTCCTTCTGGATACTACTGGATTTGCTCTCCTAACAGCTCCATTAACCGACAGTGTATTGTGATTTTGACAGCAATATACATGGGGCAAAAGGTTGGATGAGAATGACCCCTGACGTATCGGCAGATGTTTGTCCTAAGGAACTCTTTTAAATCTTCGAAAATCCTACAGAGTGTAGCTTGAAGAAATCAGGCAAATGCGAAGAAGATATTCTTCTTACATTGGATGTTGAGTACTTAAAGGCTTGTGGACGTTACAATTTTACATCAAAACTTCAGGTGCAGTGCCATATTAAGTCAAAATATTATCAGTTTTTTTTAATTTTTTTATGATTACATTACAATGAAAATGGCTGATTAAGGAAGTTTGAAAGCTTTTTCATAGCTTTTTCTTCCAGGGAACACAAGTGTTGCCCATGAAGTTGTCTCATGAAATAGAAAAATCCAGATGTTTCATCAAAACTTGTAGAATTTATTTAATTTGAAACTTTTACTGCAAGGAGCCTCTGAGTTTGGTCAAATGGTTCTATCCAGAAAATCATTTGTTAGTAGAAAAAAAAGAGGAGGAAGTATGGAAGTTAGGTTAGCCCACTCTCCTATATATGCATAAGTTACAACGCAAAAAAAAAGGAGTTAAACACTAGCATGAAAATAATTGAGCTGAATGCAGTAATTTTGGGTTCAACCTAATGATACACTGTACACAGCACGTAAGTATTATGGGGAAGCTGAGAACTTGGGAGGTTGGAAAGCTGGGAAGTTAGAGGACAACTGCTTCCTCCCTACTTTCTAGATTGAACTCTGAATAGTCAAGCTAACCACTTTTGTTTATAGTCACATGACTATAACCCTAATCGGAAGTTTTGCATCCCCATAGCCTCCCCTTAATTCTCAAGGGTCTCGCTTTGCACCCACTATATAACACTGTCACAAATACTATTACTATAGGACACATTCATATAAGTGGGTGGGGCTTCCCAGAAACAAAGCTGGACATCAGGGAATATAATTAGCATATCAAAATGATGAATTTTAATGATAAATTAAAGCAACAAAGGAACAATTGTATAAGTGCCATTACACTGCAGGCATGCCACACTTAGAAGATAGACCATGGCTGCTGAGGTGTGTTAAAATTTATTTTATTGCTTCTTTGCGCAAGTTAATTATTTCTGCAAGCCACTAGTATTAAAGGGGCGGCTCCGCCAATTTCGAAGTGGTCAGGCCAGGAAGTAGGTGTGGCCAATATGAACAGGAGATCAATGTAACCAAGGCAGTCAGTGGCTGTATATAGTGCATGCACTAGCTTAAAAAATCCAGTGGTAGCTATGATAAAAAAAACTTGTTTTAAAAATATTATGTTCATATGTTATAAATTTAATGTAGAGATGATGTGATGAACATATGTATTTAATGTCATGATCTATAGTAAAATAATAAATTGTTTCAAAAACTTGAAATACTAGATGCCTGTGTTCACTGACCACTTGCCTTCTGCTGAAGAAATCTGGCCTGTGTGGAGAGGTGTCAGGCAAAAAAATTCAACAGATACAGAATCCACTGAGCAAAAGAAGCTGTTTCAACCATGTGGTCACACAAATCGGTCAATATGATACGCCCACCAAAAATACGAATTCGAGAGTATTGGTATTGCCACACCTACTCATTAATTTGAGGCACCAAAAGTGGTCGGGCTCTTGTTGACACCACCTATGAGTAAGTAGCACCTACAGAAGAAAATACCTATAGGACCAAAAATAAAAAAACTGTTAAAATCACAAGGCATAGCATAGCTCCAACGCCATTTAGGACTTGACCATAGTATTGCAAAATGACTGCAACTTTCGAAGCCAATTATTTGTAATCATGATATAATCCTTGTGTGTAGGCCATAATGATGAGCTTCTGTCTACTTTACTTAGAAGGTTCACTTACGGGTCCTTATAGTACAGCAGATGAGCAAAGGCTCATATACACGTATGTATGAGTAAATAAAGGAGTTAGCTTCAGCAAAGTTAGCATCTAGTATGCTAATAATATTAATTGTACATTGGAAAACTTCTCTTGAGTATTTCCGCATCATGTGAGCTTTCAATATTTTTTCCATATTGAACGCTGCAACATGCTGGTGCATAGTTTGAGACAGCTGTATTATAGATGCATGGCAGAGTTATCTCTGAACAACTATGCTTTGAAGCACAACTGTTTTACTGTTTTGCAGAAATATCCAATGTGCAATAAACAATTTAATATACTCGTCGTGCAATAAACAATTTAATAGACTCGTCGTACAATATGGGATGATATTTCACTCCACGCTTGTATTTTCACTGTCTTTGGCTTGTGACAATACTTACATGTGCTCTTGAAACATCTCCCCTTATTGTATGCTGACTTGTGCAAGTATTATAATATATATATATAATCTATCTATCTATCTGTTATATACTGACTAGATATTTGTGGCATGTTAGTTCTGTTATGGTTTTGTTAGGTGTGATGCCATTTCCTGTTGTGTCTATATATATATTTGTCATTTGTGCACATTAATAGTTGAATGAGTTTTTATTACAATTTGAACTATATCAACCTGCCTGCCACCAGCGTGCGAATATTACACTATCTATCTATCTATATATCTATATCTATATATATATATAATAATAATAATAGTAATAATAATAATAATAATATATACCAACTTTCAATGATTCAGTCATTCTCGGCTGAAATAATTATAACCAACTTTCCCCAGAGCAATGACCTGTCACAAGCAAATATATTTCTTCCACACTGTAAACCACTATTATAAAAAAATAATATATACATAATACTTATAGCACGAGTCAGAGTACAATATGGGAAAATATTTTACGAGCACGCAAAATATTTTCACGAGCCAAAGGCGAGTGAAAATGTGGCGTGAGAGTAAAATATCATTCCCATATTGTACGACGAGTGTGATAAGTGATTTATTGCTTCTTTGAAATTTTTCTCAACCGGTTACAATACAATTTTCATTGATTTTACTCGCTACGCGCGCGCTACAACGAGCGTACAATATAAACCGTACAATATGGGAGAATACAGAACGCTCGCGTGATGCGGAAATATTCAAGTAAAAATATCAAAGCTGCAATAAATATATATATAATGGCATAAAAAAGAGTATTTTATATGATGCTCTAAAAAGTTCCAAAATACAAAAAAATAAAATAAAATAAAATCTTGATACCATATAAAAATAATAAAAATGAAACAAAAAAAAATGCACTCTATTTCATCATCATCAGTATAAAAAAAGTAAGAAGATAAAAATGTTAGCATAATGGTCGTCTATTTAGACAGTTCTTTTGCCATTGCTTCAAACTTATCTTGGGCCATTGCATTGATGACGTTAATCACTTTGTCTCCATGAGTCTTCCTGGCAATGTTCAGTTGCACTTGCTCGTGATACTGCATTGTCTTGCGATCACAATCCTTTGGTAGTTCAATGTATTCTATCTTAATATCCTTGGCACTTGTGAAGTGTTTTCCTACTGTTTTCTCATGATTCCTGACATTTCTGTCGTGTTCAGTGCATCTTCGATAAATGTCGTTGGACCTGCCAATATATACCACTCCGTCAGTCATCCTGTATATCCCGTTAATATTTCTTTCCCCTGGTCGTCCGGATTTCCATTTCTCGCCATCACCAGGAGGGTCATCTGAGGGATCTGCTGTCGAGGAGGTTCCTCCTCCTCCTCCTGGAGGTGTTGTACCACCACCTCCACCAGCAGATGCTACTGCTCTTTGCCCTGAATTATCCTCCATACTTCTGGCGAACTTATTTAACTGAGCATTCGAACATTCTGAAAGTAATCCTCTCAAACTGGAATGGCTAAAAAAGAAAAGTTGTATTGGCTTTCCTTTGGCAATGTCTTCAATGGTGCTTTTTACTTGAGTAATGATAAATAACACCTGTCCCCCACTTGCTCTGTCTTGCATGGCGCCTGCAGGAGAAGTGTAGGCAGCAGCCGAGCAAGCTGGCCTACTAGTTGCTCTTGCCCTTGGTTGGACAGATGCTAATACTGCATACTGAGACCGGAGAAGTCTCTCGTATTCTCTGATTAATGTAGGAGCGAAGACCACTCCCCCATATGATACGTGGGAGGACTCGTGACAGATAGCAGCAGGCACCCATTTGCAAGCAGTTGGTGGATGTGAAGACGTGCTCTTGTACTGGCGGCATATTTTATTCATTGCTTGGTACGTCTGCTTGTTGTGCTCTCGTACCTCCCTGTATATAGCATCTTCCGTTGGAACTAAGTGACTACTAATATATTCTGCCAGCTCATCCTGTGGAGTCTTGGATTGGAACTGAAATAGACTGAACTTATGTGCCAACCATGTACTAATGTGTTGTCTTAATGTGTAATCACTCTGGATTTTCATGACACCTTTCCACACGGATGTGACTTGATCTAGGACATCTTCGTCATTCTTCTTCAGGGCATTGTAAACATCAGACTGAATGTTTTTCAGTGCCTGTAAAGCATCAGAATTGTCAATAGTGATACCGTAGCCATGAATTCTGTAGAGTCGACTTTGTTCTTCATCAATTTTGCGTCTCATTTGAGTCTCAATTTCCTCGACTTTAGACCTCACATAATGGCTGTTCTCTGCTTTCGGCCACTCTCCTATTTCTTTTTTAAGATCACTCAGTGCTGTGTTAACTTTGGAAAATTGGTTCTTTCTGGCATCCTCTTGAATCTTTCTTATTAATTCTTTAGGGAGTTTGACATTCTTGTCTTCTGATTCTTCTTTCGTATTCTGTAAAATGGAGTCCAGCATCATAGCAACAGTTTGTAGTTTGCTGAGTTGGCGCAGTCTCGCAAACTGTGGGAAGTACAAACTCAACTCTTCATAATTATTAGTCATGTCTTCTGCAAACTTGGCTTCTGGACTGTTTGGATCATCGTCTTCATCCGTGTCCTGCAATTCACCGTCATTTCGCCGTGTCAGGGAGTGGCTTTTCACTATCATCTCCATTTCTCCAAATATACATTCTATTTTCGATCCGTTTTGTTGCAAGTCATATTTCATCTCTTTAGCTTCTATCCAAAACCTGTGTTGGGATTGTGAGTGGAACCCTCCTCGCTCATGAATGGAGCGAATTGCTCTTTGTAGCTCTGGAGGAAAGTGCTTTGTCAAGCCATCTTTGCATGGCCTCTGCTTGAATGGCGGATGATTTGACACATCCGACCCAACGGTGAAGGACTTCATGAGATAATCAGTAATAAACATTGTATTCAGGACTTCTGTGTCTTTGACGTTGTCTGTGTGATACCTCCATTGCTGGAACGGATGGTACTGTTTGTCCAGATTGTCATTGGGAGGATCCAAGCTGAAGAATAAGGGATAGTCAGAGGAGTTCAGACGAAGCATAGTGTTAACATCTTCTTCTGAGAACAAACCCAATTTCTGTCTACGATGACTTGCTTCTACCACTAAGAGTTTGAAGGAGGGATTTTGAGGGTCTAGATCAAGTACAAAACCATTCACCTCTGCATATGGCTGTCGAACACCCAGACTTTTTGACTGGATAATCCACCCGTCAGCATCTCTTTGAGTGAGTGCCGAAGACATAAGATGAGTGACATCGCTATAGTTCCAGCCTTGTGTTTTCAAAAGATCTCTCATGGATCTTGCTCTGCAGTCCACCGGATCATTGACAGGAAGGAGTCCACGTAGATCATTCTCAAACAGCTGATAGGACAAGTCAGTGGAGTTTACAGGGCTCTCACGCACATCTTGCAGAGCTAGCACAAAATGTGAGTGAAGTTTCCTTGTGATGATATTAAACATGACCGCCTCAGAAACAGAAACTTTTGGTGGATTCCAAAATGGGAAAAGCCGGCATACTTTCTCGAGCCTATTCAACAAAATTGGTAAAAAATTCAAGTCTTTTTCTGACAGAACAAATTGGGAGTCTGGAATCTGTGCAATTTTTCTCATAATGCCAATGATGAGGCGAATCACGTATAACTCCATTCCGGGATTCAACGCTTTGAGAGTTATAGCGTACGATGTCTGAAGAAGTCTCATGACTACACATTTCAAGCCATAGAAAGTTTTTGTGTCCACTTTGGACTTGTGGAATATAGACACAAACCACATAGCAGCGTGCAGATAGCAGACTACCATTTCTGCTGGATGTTCGCAGCCTTGGAATTGATCGATGTAGGCCCAGGCAACTTGAAGACGTGTCCATTTCTTTTCATGAAATAGCTTCAGTACGGCTTCTTCATATTTCACGTGGCATTTGGTGTTGTGGCCAACTACTGAAAGAGATGGCCAGTTAGCTTTAAAAGGCGGAGTCAGTTCGGACTCTGAAGGGAATAAAAGTGCTCCACTCTGATCATTCATTGAAGATTTTTTTGGAGGAGAAAAAAGAAGTGCTTTGGAGCCAGCTTTGAGTATTTTTTTGAACGATTTGAAGGAATAAAGGTTAGTTTCTTCTTCAGCTACAGTGTGAAGACAAGCTCCAAGGACAGATTCTTCAGAAAGGCTTGAAGTCAAGAGTCCCCATGCAGTGGATTCAATGCTTTGAAATGCTTCTCTGTAATTCTTTTCTTTGATCCTGATGATGGCTTTTAGGAATTGTAAAGATTTTTTATCTTCTGGAAGCATTTTCTCAAGATGCGGCTCTTTATTCTGCAAAAATGACTTAAAAGCTTTCAAGAGAAAATCCTGGTCTTCAGTTGTATCTGCACTGTTGTCTTTCAAGTAAGTCAGTATGCCTGGCAAATCTCTCTGGGTCCATAGAGCTTCTAAGGCCATGGTATGATTAATAATGGTTAAATCATTCTCTCGTTCTTTTTCTGCCATCAAATCTCGCACAAGTTGATCAACTTCTTCCACAATATTATCCACCAGCTCCGTGTCTGTGTGTATAGCCATGCTCGCTGCTGTCTGATAAGCCTCTTTAGAAGCCAATGCACAGTTCCATTTTTCATCCAAGGTTTTACTTTGCAGTTTTGCCATGGACAACAAGATGGACGAAGACAGGAGGTGTGCCTTCATTTCCTGCGTCATAGAGGCAGCTGTAGGTAGCTCTAAAGAGATGATAGTGTAAGCTAGCTCATGTTTCCTTTTGGATTGAAGGTCTTTTGCAATATTTCTCAGCAAGTCATGAGTGTTGGCACCTAAAGCGATAGCAATAGATGCACAACCCAGAGATTCAGAAATAGACTCATCATCGATTGTAGTGAGCAGACTTATGCTTGACTGGGCCCAATCATCAGCATCAGCTCTGTCCAGATCATTGATGCATCCACTGCACAGGCTGTGAAAAGTGCCGCCAATTCGTGGGTAATGGCACTGTTCAAGTGCACAAGAACTACAGAATTGTCTGCTGCACCAGTAGCAAGTGCTGAATTTCTTGCCCCACCAATTAGGCTTGGAGCCACAAGATCCACACTCCGATCTGAAGTGCTTCGGCACGGATGGACTTTGAATAGTCACTACAGGGGTAAATTTCTGTAGCTTCCTATGTAGGTCTTGCTTTGTTGCAGATTCAGGAACATCATCAAAGAAAAGACAGGTAAGCTTCCTCAGGTCTGATAAAGATGCACACTCTGTGTTCAAAATGGCAGCATGGTCCCCTGGATGTCCTACACTTATGTTGGGTGATATCTTTTTTATTCTCCCAAGTATTAACTTGATAGATTCATAATCATAGGCATCATCAACTGTGGAATATCGATTTGCTGCCATTTTGATTTTTTCATAAAAAGATCTTCGAGGTTTTTTGCGGAAAGTTACATTAGATTTTGGTTTTTGCTTAGAAGAAGAAGAACCCATAGAAGCTGACAAGGTAGCCAATTGCTGGTCAAAATCTTTAATAACTTTTTTGAAATCAGGCTTAGGTAGAGTTCTGTATTTCTGTTTTGAGAAATTGAAGAGTTGCATAAACTCAACAGAATGTCTGGGAGCTAAAAATAAATCAATAGAGCAAATCAAGCCAGTGTAAAAAATGTGCAACTATTCAATTATTAAGTTATAAGCACCATGGTATGAGAATCTAGCAACAACAATAACTGTTATGACCATTGAAGAATATATTGTGTAGTTATAATTGGCGAGCGAGCGTAGCGAGCGAGACACTTACAGGGGTAACACAATTGAAAATCGGGTATATGTTATATGTATATATATATGTGGGATGGTACATATGCCCTTTAAACGCGCGCGCAGGGAACTTTTTTCTCCAAAAAACACGGCTTTTTAAGGCTTGACCCCAGTTTATTCTAAAACTGCAGCATTAATCAAGCCTTACTTTATACTTACGCTCCAAAGTGTGAGAAAATTCCTGCGAAAATGCTTGCTTTTCAAGAAACAAAAAGTTGATTCGACCGGTTACTATGGCATTGAAGACCCTTTTCCAGACTTAATTTCAAAACTTCGCCGCTTTATGGAGGGGATACGGAGTGCCGGTTGTTGGTTGTCAAGAGCCGTTGGTAGTCAGAATGCCGTAGTATTAATGCTAAGGAAGCTACTACTTCTCGAGAGAAGCTGAGGTAAGTACGTAATTCCATATTTGTTAGCTAAATATGCCAAATTAGCTCCGGCCTTTCTTTTTTGTAGCTAAGAGCTTGTCAACAGTGACTGGTAAATTCAAATAGTCAGATTGGCTCAAATTTGGTACTACAAAAGTTACCACTGCTCAAGAAAATGAGGTAAGAAAGTAATTTTGTATTTGTGTGCTAAAATTGATTGTCTTTTGTTTTTGTAGGTGAGAGCTTGTTGTCAAGAATTCAAGGTAATTCAGATGGTCAAAGTAACTTCAATTGATACTACAGAAGTTATCAATACTCATGAATGATGTAAGTAGTAATTCCATATTTGTTGGCTAAAATTACAAATAATAACACTGGTTTATTTTTTATCGTAGCTGAGAGCTTGTTCAAGAGATACTGGTGATTGAGGTTATCAGAATGGTTGATGTTTGATACTACAAAAGTTACCATTAATCAGGTAAGAGAGTGATTTTGTATTTGTTTGCTGAAATAAAATGTCATAACTGCTATTATAGTGTTTGCATGAAGTAAGCTAAAAATAGTAACATTTTTATGTTACCTAACTATCAGGCTCGCTCGCCATTTGTGCTCAAGCACACCACTAGTTTATATATATGTTTGGACGTATGTATGTCATTTTGTACTTTGACCCTCGCGTTTTTGTGTTAATTATGTGTTCGACCCCGTCCCAAATTGCACTAAACAGAATCCTCTCGTTTATCGATCAGTACCCGTATCACCCTAGAAATTGAATTGTTTATTGTTTTGAATTCTTTTGCGGGTGCAGTTAAAACTTGAAAACTTAAGGGACTTCCATTTTTATTCGAGTTAGTGGCAGTGGTAAGTCAATGCACTCTCTGTCATGGTTATAAGCCGTGCGCAACAGTATTTACTTGAAAATACATTGTCCACTAGACTACCGCGAAGGTAAGTCTGTCTAGGTGCATGTCCAGTTGTGTCAAAGCATTGTGTGTTAAAACCACTACTTAGGTAAAGAATATCACAAAGAAAACTTTTAAATAACGTGTATTGTTTTGTTGTTGTTTTTTTCCTTCAATTCAAGCAGTTGCAGAGAGTTGTTACTATGGCACTGAAATCCCTTTACCGTGTATGCGAAATTTAAAAACTGGACCTTATTTTCAGTAGCTTCAGTGTTAGAAGTCAAAATCATTCATATAAAAATAGTATAGTCTTTAGGCTCGCTCGCCATTTGTGCTCAAGCACATCACTAGTTAAATTATGTTTGTCTACTGATTATTAATTATATACATATCTGTAAGGCCACCTAAAAATAACAACTATAGATTTCACTGTTACTCGTGAAAATAAAATGTATGTATAATGCCAGTTTTTCACCACTGCCATATTAGTTCAATTGGAGAAGTTGTGTACAGTGTCAGGCTACGAGTTTTAAACATTTAAATGGCACTATGAATATAATTAATGACAAATAAGGGGCGTGTTTGTGGGATTCACACCATGAATATGTTTAATGAATGACTATGAATTAATTAGCAGCTGCAATAAAGTATAGTGGAATATAATGCAGCAATTCAGTAAAAGTTAAAAGACTGTCTCTTGTACACATTACACAAGCTATTCCCCAAAATGAAGATTCTTGTTGGTATCACTAAAGTGAGGGAGCATTTACTTGCTTTTTGTTTAGCTAATAATAAAATGGCATAACCAAATGACATAACTTATAACACTAACAAAAGAACTATTGAAAGTTTTAAAAAAATAGTTACAAAGATAAAATAAGAAAAAACTAGCTACTAGAAACTATTTTAATTACACTATTAATATTACTTAACAATTAATTACTTTCCTTATAGCTGTTATTGTAATTTGTTCACTATACTGCAATTTCTATCTTTCTTATTTTGCACAATCAATCTATCTACTAGGAACTCACCTGGAGGTAGAAGAATTTTTCCTCTGTTGGGTCGCATGAAGAGAGGCACATGTGCATCCACTTTAGTAGACAGCTCCTCATCATACTTCTTCCTCTCCACCTCATCCAGCAAGACACTCTTCATCTTGTTCAGCTCCTTCATGGCCTCTTCAGTAGCAGAATCCCTCGTCTTGTCGGGATGGTAGAGCTTGGCAAGGTTACGGAACCTCTTCTGGATATCCTTGGTGCTAGCATTCTGGTCTATTCCAAGCTTCCTGTAATAGCTAGCATCATCACTTTCCAAGTTCAATTCTGGAGGGGTAAATCCTTCAGCCATAACTGATGACCTCCTCAGACCCTACTCCAACCAGCCAAGCTGACTCAAAGCTACTGTTTGAAGTAATAACACTGAGAGTGAGATAGTAGAGAATACTTTGGTTTATAAACAGCTTCGCAACTGAGTCAGTGCACAGTACTCCAATATTCATGTAGTACCATATTCAGAAGCGCTGTGTGGTGATGAATAAATCAAGTTCCTTAAAGAGATGCAGTCTTGTAAACTTTCTTTAGTTGAATAATTTATTGCTAAGCATAAGCAATGTGACTGCACCATGATGTGTGATTATATAAATTTATAGATGTATGATGTCACACCAGAAGGAAGTTTATTATCTCGTAAAAACATTTAACGAGTCGTCACTTCTAGAAAATTCGCTTTAAATTCAGATAATGTCCATAGTTGCCCTCTTGTCATCCTTCTTTATACAATAAATATATATAAACAACACTAATGATATAAAGATTATTTGTGCTATTTTTCACCTCCTCCTCGCCCTGAAACAGAGGAATACTGGATTCAGCTGAATAATTTTAATAATAGTACATTTTTTCTTGTTCTAACAGCCAATATTGTTAATTAAAACTTAACCTGATGTTTCGACTTCTTGCTGAAGTCCTCTTCAGGGGTCTGACTTCAAGGATTTATCCCTCTAACTGAAGAGAATTTCGGCAAGAAGTCGAAATGTCAGGTTAAGTTTTAATTCACAACATTGGCTGTTAGAACGAGAAAAATGTGCTATTATTAAGAATACAGGATATAGTGTACACAGCTACATCCTACATCACTCACTGGAATACAGGATATGGTATACACAGCTACATCCTACATCACTCGCTGGAATTTCAAGAGCTTTCAGAGAGAGCAAATATTAAACTTGAATCAAATTCTTAACATGTAACACTAATTGCTTCCTTTCTATCTAGCATTTTCTAGGAAACATTAAGGTTTAAAACTCAGTTGTCACCAGGGAACTGAACTCTAGGCCTCTCTTCATGATGATGCCTAACTGAGCAAGGATTCTTTCACCTGAAGGTGAGTTTTCTAGTAGCCAACAATATTCTAGTTTGAGTGTTGACCCAACACTTCTTCATCTATATCACCTTCACACTGTTGAGTTACACTCTTGCAGCAGTCTTATCTTCAACACACCTTTTCGCCGTCAACTCAGGAGCGGATCTAGAACATTTCAGGAGGGGGGGGGCTTTTTTTTTTTAAGTGAAACATAGCTGGGAAAATGTTTTATAGAATTGAAATGAACAGGCTGCTAAAATCCAAACTATGTTTAGCTTATTAAAACTAATAATTTACTAAGATATTATTTGTCCAGAATAAATAAAAAGTATGAAGCCAGTTAATCATCAAGAAAAATGAAACTGATTTATTAAAATCATCAATGTTTATATTCTAAGGCCACATAAACTTAAATAATTGTTTCTCATCCGAAAACTACCCAAAAATTGGAGAGGGAGGGGGGGGAGGCTACTGCTACTAGTACTGCTCATGCTCAGTGCAAGACATAATGAAAGTCCAAGTCAAACTTTTTGCGAACTAATTTGCTACGCTTACAGGTAAAGTGTGTGGCATTAATTGCTTTTATTCTACACGCAATAACTAAATAGTGCCTTGGGTGGACTTTCTTTTGGTACCATTTTCCATTAAAATACTCCGGTACCTCTGTTCTTCATGCTTAGCTCAACTGTAAAATCCTTGAGACAGAAAGAGATATAGTGGACCATATCAACTCTGACAAGCACACTGTCACACCCACACAACTAGCCATCACTTGCAGCTAATTGTGAACTAAAATTAATTGATGATATATTACTAAAGTCTACAACAGCTAACTACAAAAAACTACATCATCATTCACAATATGACAGCACTCAAGGTCACAAAAATGAAATCAACTCATTATGCTAACTTCACCACCAATCGTCAGTACTCGCAAGGCAGATAGTAAAATAGCTTAAGTTTTAATGGGTTCCTTTAGATTCGACTGTTGCAATGTTCATCATTATATGACTGACTGAATGCCAGTCGCCTTCTTTTGTATGCACAATGAGATTCTTCAAATATTATATAGCTGCATTGGCTCTACAAAACAGCACCCACTATCATACAAACCTTAAAAAAGCTCTAAATATTTATTTTACTCAAATATAAATCCACAAATACTATGTGTCATCAACTTCATCTGTCTCTTCTAAATGACTCAGGGAAATACCCTGATGTGATTGTTTTGCCGACCTACTTCTACGCTGTGCATCATCACTCTCCTCCTCCTCTCCACCCAGCACTGTCAGCTGCTTTCTCCTTGTCCTTCCCGACTTCCCCTCCTTTACCTTCTCCCCTCCAACCTCATACTTCTCCATTATCCTCACACCAGCTCCAGCACCGAATCCACCCCCATCTCTCACAGCTGGCACCTTTGCCGTTTCCTTTTCCTCTCTTCTGGTTGGCTTCTTGAACACCACTTTGCCCCCTTCGCTGATAACCTCTGCCTCATCTTTCACATCTTCCTTCTTCTTCAGAGTGTTCAGGAACTCAAATGCAGCATATTTGTTCACCTGGTCGGCACTCATGCCACTCTTCCTCAGCTCCCGAGTCCCGTCGTCTGTCAAGTCATACTTAGTCCACTTGAATGGATTCTTCACGTGATCAGGCTTGAAAGGAGCGCGTGCACTTCTTGAATTTCTTCCACTCCTGTGCTGTTCATGCCTCTCTCCGTGATAAGAGCTGTCGTGTCTCTGCTGACGTCTGTCATGATCGTGAGGCCATTTCCTGTCTTCTCCTCTACTTCTGGTATCATGGCGTGAACTTACTCTCTCTCTCTGAGGTGAGCGTTCTCTGCTCCCTAATGATGACACACCATCTCCAGAGCCCTCTTCATTATCTCTGAATTACAATATTATCTTGCATTCATCATCGTAGTTATGATATGTTAGTAATTAATCTCCACTAATTAACTAGGAGTATAACTCAAAGACCTCTAAACTGTGCAGTAACAAGCATTTAAAGATATAAATGTGCTCACTTAGTGAGATGTGTCAAAATATAGCAGAGACACATACACAAACAATAAATAAATCCTCAGAAATTTAAGTAATGTATTATTAGGCTACAAAAATTTCTTACATTGGTGAATATTAGTGTGGCAGATGAATCAACTATTAACTAACAAAGAAAAGATGTGAGCTAGCTACACTAAAAAATGATTGCTTCTTGATACATGTAAAATAAAATTACTCCCACATACCAAATTTAAATGAGTTCTAACTTCCCAAGCCTCTAGCTAACAACTCCTTAAAACAACTCAACACAAAACTCAGCGGTTAATGCTACTGGGACTCACAATTCTCTATCACGTTCTCTGTTTGGGCATGCTGCAGATATGGCATCCATGACACACGCCATTCTATCTTGAAAGCTTTTGGGGGGAGAACTAGAAGAAGAAGGCAGCTTCTCAGAAGCCATGGGTTTTAGTATTGACGACCTTTACCAAGTTGTGGCCTGCTCAAAATCATCACATGGAAATAGAAGTACTGTTTGGCGGCAAAGATGGTCGGACGAATACTAGTCTTTTTGTATGCCGCGTCACTTCTCCAGGTGTTTGACGTTGGGCTATGCAAGCAGCAGTACGCCCTGAACGTTCCGCGGGTTCTTCTACCCTTGGCGGCCTCTGGAATTCGTTCAAACTTTACAGTAACAGCCACACAGGGCTGTTTCACATGGTACGCTCCACTTAGTAGCCTTTTTGTAGTCGTCGAGTTGAGTGTACCCACCCGTTGTGCATCTTCGGGAATATTAAGATCTGTTCTGTACGATTTACTACGTAGCTACTGCCAAATACGAGTATAATCCAGCTGCTGCAATTGCATTCCGTTAAAATAGTGATCAAGTTGGGAATATTTAACAACATGCTCGTGCATTTGCTATTCTTGAGCTACGTTATCCAGTGTTAGTGTGGATGAATCCTGCCTTTGTGGTATAGTCTCTGGTTGCAGAAATTCTGGCTTTTTTTGTTATTAAATTTTTTCTTCGATATCTTTTAACTATTAATGTAATTGCCTATTGTGTGTGTGTGTGTGTGTGTGCGTGTGTAGGAGTAGCACAAAGCCAGACGTGGCGTCAGTGGAACCTCTTATGGAACCAAATGGGAAGAGAAGTGAGTGAGTGGGAAAAGTGAGGGGTGATAAGTGAGGCCATGTGCATGTATGTAGGGTTTGTTGTTGTTGTTGTTTTTGTAATTTCGGGGTCTTAATAACTCAAAGGAGCAGTTTGCCATTGTTCTGAAGCAGTGTGTTACACACCTGGTTCTCTCGTTGTACGTGCAGGTTGCTCCAGGAAAGCTGTGGTCACTGCCCAGTCTTCCCAGGTTATGAGGCTCAGTAGTGTCATTGTGGCCGAGGAAGTGGGTAAGGTGTCATCAGAAGAGATTATTAGTCATTGAATTGAATTTTTTTTGCTGTGGCTCTTATCGTTTCCGTGGCAATTGTGCAGGGGGTGGTATTGTGCTGAGGTGTGACGTGTTCGTGGACACCATCTCTCGCATCGAGATCACTACCCGTACCAGAGAGTTGCTGTTGGAGGAGGAGCCTGAGCGGTTTGAGCTGCAAGCACTGGATGATGAAGGTGAGGGGGCAGGAAGAAGGTGAGCATGAAATATAACCAGAGAGGATGGAGCAGGATTGTGTGTGAGAATTTCATGTTATTGTTTGAGTTAGGTTGTAACTGGAGGTTGTAAAAAAAATGAAGGATGTAGCATCTTGTGTCCGGAACTACTGTAGTGTAATATAAATAACTTTCTTGATATGATCTTCAGAAGCAAGAGTAGCACTTCTTCATTTCTCTGCGAGCAGCTTCTCTCTCAGTAATCAGTTTCATAGACAGAGCAGATGCGCCAGAGGATTTTAACCAAATCTTTTTCTTTTCTTTTTTTTCATTACAGCTTTAGTGGTTAAACACTTCACTCTAATCTGCTCACCGATTTTTTTCAGGAATTTGATTGGAAGGATATGATGTGGTACAATATTCCTCCGTACATAACATGCATATTCACTTAGGCAACACGTTCAGCACGTTGAACGGCCACGTTGTGGAGTGGCAGCTGCTGCCAGACGAGGAGGAGGAGGCGGTACACCAGAAGGAGCCTGGGGCTATTCTAAACTTCATCCCGTTTGAGGAGTCCACTTACTCCACGGACCCTGCCATTAGAAGACTTGAGGCTGAGGTGAGGGCAATGGCCAAGAATTGACGGTAGTCAAAAGTTTAACGGATGGGAGCCCTTTGTAAAATAGTTGAATACTAGTTGTAGCCATAGTTACCAAGAATGTAATACCAAAGTTTATAAAATGAGCAATTGTAATATGTGTGAATATTGCTGTAGTTTTGTAATTTAAACATTGAATATGGACGTATTGTTGGCATACGTACTTCTATTTATTAGAGTGGGTAAGGTGGTGTTTGTCATCTCTGTTTGGTGTGTGCGTGTGTGTGTGTGTGTGTCAGGGTCTCCAAGGAGAGACGGTGTTGGTGGCTGGCATTAGTACTGGCTCAGTGAAAGTGCAGGCGGCCCTCACTGACAAGCTCTGGAAGGTAAGGGACGCTGTGTGTGTGCATGCGTTCAAAAACATACATGTATAATTACTTTCATTTTGTGGATTCTAGTGCGTGTTCATTTTAAAAGATTAAATTAATTCTCAAACTTTTAGTAGATTCTGAGCTTAAGTCACTTAATTTAAAACGTTTGGGATAGATAACTCTAAGTTTTGTGGAACTTATGCATTTGTCCACCTTTTCCAGTTGATTCATTTGTTTTGCGCTCTTACATGTTGACCTTTGTCATCTTCTGGTCCCTAGGATGTGCGACCTTCTGTGGTGAAGCTGCTGGTGATCGAAAACCTCATGCTCGTCCCGTCAGTGGACGTCTACATTCTGCCCTTTACCTACATCCACTATCGGGTGCAGCGGAGGAGGCAGGGTCTCATGGAAGTGGTGCCCATGCCTTCCAGCCAGTACTCACTGCACCTTACCAACTTTACGGTGGCACAGCTGGACAACCACACATCCAGAGTGATGGGGCTGGTGCTGGGGTTCACAGAGGTCGTCCTAGAAGACCACAGTATCCTACATGAAAGTGTGGTATGAGACAGGGTCAGACCATAGCATGGTATGGGACAGGGTTTGGTGTCTCAGTTATGCCCAGAGTTCAAACAGCCTTAATTGTTCCCGACTGTGTGTGTGTGCGTGTCTATTTCAATATTCCTTGATCTTCTAACTGTATGGCGATACACAAGGCCAAACCTGAACTTCTTGCTTGTCCCACACTATAGGAAATGCACCTGTCCTACGTGGGATGCAGCCAGATGTCATACTTCATATTAGGGCTAGTGACGGCATTTGGCAGTTCCATTCTGTATTGACAGTGTTTTGTTTTTTGCAAAGTTTTGAAGGAAGTGTGAATGAAGTGGTCTGTCTGGTGTATACACAGGATCTAGTGTGCTATGGGTTTATATGTATGTCACATTGCAAAGATTGTCCTTTTGGAAGCTTCAAGCTTTGTGGTGTTGAGTCTAGCCTCTTATTGACCCTTGACCTCACTTCAGATATGTTGTCCATGCCAACAGCTACCAAGCCAACAGCAGGTGTGCATGTGGTGGCACCGCATCATATCGGTAAGTAGCCATGGAGAGACAGAGGAGGGGAAAGGGGGAGGAGGGTGGAAACAGGAACAGAAGGTTTAGAAGAAATTATAACCCTAGTTGGAACTGTCTAGTTGAAGGGGACGTAGCTTTAGATTGTAGTCAACAAAATCATTGACCTGTATTGTCTTTATTCCAGCTGTTTAATTGATTTATTATTATTTTTATTTTTTTTTATTTTTATTATTATTATTAATTTTTTTTATTTTTTTATTTTTTATTTTTTTTACTTGTGTGTGGCAGGTTTCACCATTTTCGGTGGAAGGAAGGGGGGTGGGCAAGAAAAGGAGGGAAAGGAGGAAAGAGGGAAAATAGGGATGCATAGGGAAAGATGAAGGGGAAGGGTGACCAGTAAAAATTCCGAGACGCGAGGGTAAAAAAGTGAATGAGCGGAGACAGGATCAAGTTGTACGCATAGAGTATGAACAGGGGTGGGTAGGGCCCTTCCCACTTTGGTGTTGGAGACTGGGAGGGAGTGTGTTGATTCATGTGCACACTTGTTGACAAAATCAACCACAAGATTAAATCGCCACGAAGGTTGAGTCCAGGAGGAGGCCAGAGGAGGGGGAAGGAAAGAGAGATGGTGGATGGGGTCAGAATCAAAAGAGACTTGTATAGGGTGGAGCTATGTGTGAGAGAGAGAAAGTTGGGGCTGTGCTTGTGTTTTGTGACATTATGTTTTTTAATGCCTTGTGTTAATATTTGTTGTGTGACAGAATGATAGCTTATGTCGCTTGTATTGGATGTTTTCCCCTGATCTCCCCACGAACCCCTTTCCCACCTTTTATATATTTTTTCTTTTTATTTATTTATTTTTTTTTTTTAATTAATCTATGGAGCAATAGATTAGTGTGGGAGGGACACGTGCTAATTATGAAGTGATTTTTTTTTTTTTTTTTTTTTTTTTTGCTTTCTGATGTAACTTTAATTAAGGTTACTGCTTGTGGAACAGATTTAGCTAGCAAGTTTGCACAGTGACTGGTAGCTTCAAGTGGTGTGTGTGTGTGTGTGTGGATTGGTAAGTTTTTACTTGAGAAAATTTTATACATCACGCAATGCATATCTTTTCATGGTGAAAATTATATTCACTTTTTTTTTTTTTTTTTTTTTGAGCTCTCTCAGGGAATTAGGTACAAAGGAAACTTGTTCACTTCTGATGCCAGCGGTTGTGTAGTGCAACCGTAGTAACCCTCAGCGGTGCTTCATTTTACTAGTGCTATTCCATCTTTAATTCCACTGTGAATAATTACAATAAATAATGCGGGTTAAGAATGCAGGTGTCCATTTCACAACAAACAGTGCAGTGCCTTCGGGTAAGCCCTGGGGGCATTCTACCTGGGGTTCAAATTTTTTTTTACGTCTCCTTAGAATCTTCCCTTGGAGACTACTCTCCCATTGGACCACCTCACCGTCCACTACTCCTCCCCCAACGGAACATACCATCACGTGACGGCAGAGAAGGTGGGGCTGACTCACGCCCACTCGCTCCTGACGCACATCAAGCACCCGGACATGGACAAGAAGGTGGAGCTTCCTCCGGTCAGCAAGAAGCAGCCCATGGAGATCTACAGCCCCATCGTGGTCCATCCTCCGAGGCTGGTGCTGCTGTGGGTCGAGGAGAAGGTGGAAATTCATTACAAGAATTTACTGAAGGTGAGTGGGCGGAGATAAATGGGCTTAGTGATAGACCTGGCTTGTGAAGAAGTAAATTTTTTTTCGCAGGGTTCAATTGAGTTGGAGTGGGGGGGGGGGGGGGGAGTCACCCCAAACTTCTCAGTCTCACCCCTCCCCAATATTTGCGTTTTGTGTGCAGAATGCTATTATTGAGGTTAACCTATAATTAGAACTTTAAGCTCATAATAATTTCATTACAATTAGTCTCATTTTTTCCCCCCTCTTTTCCTTTTTAATTAGTATATTTATTGAGGGTAATGGGCCTGCCCAACTTCCTCTCCAAACCAAGTTTCTAGATAGAACCCAGTTTTAGAGCTATGTGTATATGAAATAATGAGAATGTATCGGACGTCAAATTGAAAGCATCAAACACAATCTTTTTGTGTGAAATAAATGTATTTTATGAGTTGTTAAAATTGTTCTTTTTATTGGTAATTCTGTTACTTACAAATTATAACATGTTTTTTGTTGTTGTTGTTTTTTTTTTGTTTTTTTTTTTTTTTCCCCTTAGGCTACAGGTGGAAGTGGCACTTACATTTGGACGTGTAATCCAGAGGGTGTGGTCAGTGTGACGGGTAATGGCACTCTGGAGGTACTGGAGCAAGGCACAACGACAGTGATTGCAGCGGACGTCAAGAACACCGCCCACTTCAATCACTCAGAGGTGAGCGAGGTGATACTGGCTCAGTAGGGCAAGGTCATGCAGTAGTGGGGTGGGTCAAAGGTCAGCTACAAAAGTGCCAGGGTCAAAGGTCAGTTGGTACACAGGGTTGGGGTCAAAGGTTGGCTTCTGTGACCTGATGTCACATGCAGTACCACTGGGTGGAGGATATACAGAAATGTATTTATACAGACAACGAATCTATGTAGGAGGAGGGCCAATGAGAGCAAATACAGACATGTATATTCTTCAGTATAAGGAGGCCCTTACAGCGCTTATGAACATCAAAAGTATACTACTGTTATGTTGCATAGTCAACATGTTTATCTAGGGAGGAGGGGTTGAATGCCCCGCCCCCCTTTGTAACCCCTTAAATGTAGCCTCATATCTTCTAGTGTGTGTCTATGCTCCTTCTTTACTTGTAGGTTCATGTCATCCCTCCAGCGAAGATGACCTTTCTCCCGTCACGTGTGGAGGCGGTGGTGGGAAGCCCCCTTGCTCTCCCCCTCCAAGTTCTGGGCTACATCACGGGTGACAACGCACCCGCTGACCCTTTACCTTTCCTAGACTGCAGACACTTGCGCATCAAGTTGGTCATGGCAGATTCGTCCATTTTCAACATTTCGGAGGACAGGGGGCAGCTGGAAAACTTCCCCGAGGGGGCGTGTCTTGTTTTGACGGCCATTGCTCAGTCCCCAGGACACACTCGAGTGGTGGCCACTTATAAAGAGGGGGGCATCTCCATGGAAGCGGTGGTTACCATAGCAGCGTACAAGCCATTGGTGCCGGTGGACCCTGAGGTCGTTGCCGTGGTGGCATTGGGAGCATCGAAGCTGTTTGTGTTTGAAGGAGGGCCAGCTCCGTGGGTGTTGGATCGATCCAAATTCTACAAGAATAGTAAGTATCTGGTAGTGACATCCTCTCGTTGTTTGGGAGGGTGGTCACTGGAAGTGTTTTGAAAGGAAAAAAATTCCCGTATAGCACTTTAAAGATTTAAATAATACTTTTTTTTTTCTATGAATGATATTTTTTTCCTATTGTAGCTAATGGTACTGGTCAATGTTTTCTGTTATGTATATTGAAAGGAAATACACCTTAGCTTGGAGGAGGGTAGAATATGCTTAAGTTGGAGGGAAGAAGAATGGGAGGGAAAAAAATTCAGCTAGAGGGAATATAAGCCTTGAATGTTGCGAAAGAATAAGTTTAGCTGGGGGGGGGGGGGGAAGAGGAGTAGAGTAGAAGTCATCTCTCCTAGACACTGAAAGAATGGCCATGAGGCAACCTGTTATATATTTTTTGAGATCTTTATTCCCATTTTTTCAGTTCTCTGATAAATAAGAATCGTTTTAATGTTATTTTTTTAATTTTTATTCGTTTTTCCCTCTAGTGACTCCTGAGTTACCGGATCACATAGACTTGCAGCCGTGGAGCACCAGCCGAGGTATGTCTAGTATAGAGAAGGTGGGTGTGGCATGTCAAAGATGACATCATTTCCTGTGTCCTCCAGTGAGCATGTCTCATCACATGTACCGGGTGACCTGTTTGACCTTGGGGGAGCAGACTCTCTCTATCGCCGTTGGCAACGAGCCCAGTCTCAAGAACCGTTTCCCAGCCTCTGCTGAGGCTAGATCAAGGTGAGTTTGTAAATTAATCCGTTCTTTCATTCTGCGATCAAGTGGAAGGGATTATTGAACATTGTACAAAACATTATTACAGGGTGTGAATAAAGGGGTGTGGCCAAAACTTCATGTGATCTCATTCTATTCAGAGCAATTTTAGAGTGAAATATTAAGGCAGTCGATCAACATTTTTGAAATTTCAACATGGTTTGTCATTTCTATAAAATTGAAAAATATTCACAGGCTAATGTCTCATGAAAGTCTAAGTATTTTTCATGAGGTAAAATGACCCGTGAAAGAGTTAGAGAAAATCTGCTATTAATACTACATTTTAGCTTCTTTTTATTTTTTTATTTAAAAAAAAAATTAATTAATTAATTTTTTTGTTAGTGAGAGTTGCTCTGTGTGTGTATGTTCACATGCAGACTGGCTTGTTCTCTACCTGTTACCATGACTCTGCATCCAGTTCTCTCGCACATGCCCGACTGCCCTCTGTTTGGCCGTGACTCCAATCAAGTCATCCAAGTATGTATGTGTGTGCGTGTGTGTTTGTTAGCTTTGGTAGAGCTACTATGGCTAGATAGAACACCATACTGTATTTTTAGGGTAGTTGAGGATATATTGTAAGGGTAAAAGTTTGAAGTTAAAGTTGAGTTTGCTAGCTATCTCTCCTTGTGGACCAGAGTTAGAGCATGTCTTGGTCCTAGCATGTCTTGGTCCTAGCATGTCTTGGTCCTAGCATGTCTTGGTCCTAGCATGTCTTGGTCCTGGCATCCCATACCAACTTTGTCTCCATTCTGTTCTTAGATTCCAGTTTTGTGTGACTCCACTCTGGACCTGGAGGTAGAGGTGTTTGACGAGCATGAGCGACCGTTTGACAACTTCACGTCTCTCCTCATGCACTGGGAGTCCTCCGATAATGATCTCCTCCCTCTCTATTACCCTGAACTTCATCACCATGGCAATAAAGGTATCTTATGAATACTGTATCAATCAGTCGGCACAGAAGTGATTTTTTTGGCAATTTTCACGTTTGGAAATGGAATGGATTTCTTTGCTAGTGAGGATGCATGTTGGATATATTGTTTCACATAGTCTTAAAGATAGTGAGGGTGAGGTTTTAATAGATGAGTGCTTTCAGCTTTTCATGTCCTAATAGAGAAAAGGTTGGTAAGTAACTTCAGTAGAACTTCAATTATCCGAATATCCAAAATCTATTAGTAGCACGTGCTAACACAAATAATTGTTTGACCACGCCCCTTTGTCAGTGCTTTATAATACGTTTTCTATGGTGTTCAGTTATCCGAACACCTCTCAGTCCCAGTGTTATCAGGTAAGGGAAGCCCCACTGCAGTAGTGCCAATTTGAGCCCGATATAGTTCTCGAGCATTTAGGCTCTGGCTGGAGTTGAAGAAGAATTGTGAGACTATTAGACTGTGCTTAATTTTGTAGTACATTGTAATTACTTTAATAAGTCACTAATTATATGATAGCTTACCTGCTGCCTCTGAGGGAATTACCGTTTTAATGTCCCGAAGGCCCTAGGCTGTAAGGTCCCGAAGGCTGTAAGGTCCCGAAGGCCCTGAGGCTGTAAGGTCCTGGGCAACATGAGGATCTGAGGGACCGAAACACAGTAGTTCATAGTACCAAACTAATTCAGAATGTAGTGGTTGTTCCTTGCAGTGCAATTGGAGGGACACTACATATCATATCCATGTACATATAATATCCCTGTACATAAATATCCCTGTACATATCATATCCCTGTACATATCATATCCCTGTACATATCATATCCCTGTACATATCATATCCCTGTACATATCATATCCCTGTACATATCATATCCCTGTACATATAATATCCCTGTACATATCATATCATATCCCTGTACATATAATATCATATCCCTGTACATATCATATCCCTGTACATATAATATCCCTGTACATATCATATCATATCCCTGTACATATAATATCCCTGTACATATCATATCATATCCCTGTACATATCATATAATATCCCTGTACATATAATATCCCTGTACATATCATATCATATCCCTGTACATATAATATCCTGTCCTCACATTCATGAAAGAAATTGTAAAGTTGTTGTTGTTTTGTTGTTTGTTTGTTTTTGTTCATTTATTAACAGCTACTCTTACTGTGGTTTTGGGGCACCAGTCCGGCAGCGTAGTAGTCACAGTAACCTGCAACAGCCACACACCCTCAATGCCCTCAGTGGACCCGTTCTCTCCAACGGTTCGTCTGACGACATCGCTGCTACTCCGTCTCAAGCCCCAAGTGGCCCCTCCCTCTCTTCTCCTCTACAACCACCCGGACAACCACGCCTCTCTCGACGTCCTGCACGGTTCGGGTCACTTTAACGTGGCGTACGTGCCCCCGGACATGCCCCACCCACCTGCGGCCATGAACTACTCTGAGAAGAGCCACCAAATCTTGCTGATGCCTTCTCATGAAGGAAGGATGCGACTTGCCGTGCAGGACTTGTGCCTGGAAGTGGGGCGACCAGAATTTGTGGGCGTGGTGGTGGGAGGAGTTTATTACGTGGAAGTGTTAGTTGGAGACAAAGTGCAAGTCGATAGTTCTCTTGTGGCTTGTGTCCAAGTAATGGACTCCGACAGAGAACCTTTCTCTAGAGAGCAGCTCAAGTAAGTGAAGATAAAAATGTATATTTTAGTGGATTTGGGTTGGTGGAAGAGAAAGAGATGGAAGAAACGCTTTCTTAAGAGGTAGTGTGTCCCCTACAAGTGATGAGTGTTTAGATCAGGTATGAGGTGAATTGGTAAAATACTAATTATACATGTCCGTATGCAGGGTTTCATACAGGATTTTTTTCTGGGGGGGAGAGAAGAGTTTAGGAAGGAGGGCCACACGTTTGTTTGACCACACCCACTTTTGCTGAAACCACACCCATTTGATTAAAAATCGTCTCGGGTCTAGAATTAGTGACATCAATTGGAAGACTAATGCGTATTGCAATTGAAGGACCTCAATTAACTGAAGTGAACTTTCACCAAATATTAGATTTATACAAACAACAAACTCACAGAATACCATTAAGTAGTAAATATTATTAATTTATTTCATGAATTCTGGGGAGGGGGGGAACTCAACCTGGGGGGGGGGGGGGCGGGCGGAATCCAGGGCGCCCCTACCTCTGTATGAAACCCTGTCCGTATGTATTTCAGTTCTAAGTAGAAGACCAATGTACTTGTACTTGTACTTATTCAAATACCCATTGCGAACTTGAGGTATTTGCACTCGTACCCACTCATTAGTTACAAGTACCTGTAAAGTACCCAAATACTGTTCAAAGTACTCTGCCCCATGTCTAGTTCACGTCATGAAGTACTCTGCCCCGTGTCTAGTTCATGTCATGAAGGACTGAGCAACCAGCAGTGATTAGCTGGTGTAGTGACTCCAAGGAGACACATGTTGCATGCCACAGTTGACGTAAACAGAAGTTTTTAACATTTAGGAGATTATAATAATAGCAAATTTTCTCGTTCTAACAGCCAATTATGTTAATTAAAACTTAACTATTGTAATTATTTCAGCCGAGAATGACCGAATCATTTAGGATATTATTGTTTGCCCCAAGGCTAAGTCTGAGTGTCTTCACTCAATGGTCATCGAAATCATTACTCTGTCACGCGTGCTACTAATATTCACACCTCAAATCTGTGCACCCTGGGGTAGTAGTGTCTTGCTTTGAGCATTGGCCTTTTTTTTTTTTTTGTATCATTAAACCTAGACTTTTCCTTTACAGCTAATGTCACCATTTTAATCAATTGCTAAATAATCTTCAACTTATTTGACTATTCCCAACATTTTCCCAAACAACTGCTGAGTTCTGGGAGGGGAAGGATAACTGAATGGAGGGGAAGGATAACTGAATGGAGGGGAAGGATAACTGAATGGAGGGGAAGGATAACTGAATGGAGGGGAAGGATAACTGAATGGAGGGGAAGGATAACTGAATGGAGGGGAAGGATAACTGAATGGAGGGGAAGGATAACTGAATGGAGGGGAAGGATAACTGAATGGAGGGGAAGGATAACTGCGGCAAGCAAACAAAACTTGAACAATAATACCCGAGAGGGTGAGAATGAGTGTTTTCTGCTTGTCCATCAGAATGCATGAGAATCCATATCAGTTTGTCTCCTTCAGGTTGATGAATCTTCAAGCTAATCCCAAGACCTTCCACATTGCTGTTCATCCCATAAACTCAGACCAACCTCCCTTAGACGAGGGCTCGTGGCCTCCCAACAGCGCGTGCTACATGGTGGAGGGCGTGGCAGTGGGTGCGGCTTACCTATCTTTCAATGCCACCACTGCGGAGGGTAGAGTCATTTCTAGCCCCCCAAAGGAGATTCAAGTTTTCGACCCCCTCAACTTGCAGCCTGAGAACATCACACTTCTCCCTACATCGACCTTTCAGGTGAGCAAGGCAGAGAGGGTTGGTGGGGAATGGGAGATATCTCACCACTTCTTTGTTTAACCTGTGGCTATGATGTTCCTACATAGCCTAATATTTAGTGCTGAGTTATCTGAAACAAGCTTCTTAGTTGTCTTTGGTAATTGCCATGATAAAAGTGATATCCTCCAAAAATTGCCTGCAGGCAAAACACTTTCCAAAGAGCATAGAAATTGCATAATATAGAAGTTTTTTTTTCTTTTTTTTTTTACGAACTAGAATGAGATAAATAATTAGTTGTTCATCTTTCAGCTATGAAGGAAAATCCAATTTTTATTTTTTATTTATTTTATTTTTTTACTTGTACGAAGTTGTTGTTTGTTTTTTTGCTAATGGTCACTCCATCTCCATCTAAAGTAGACTGACTGACATGGAGAATTATTCGTTGGAGTTTATTGTCTTGTGAAACTCGCCACTGAATACCAGCGCTCTATCGCCACTGGGTTTTGTTTGAAGGTGGCAGAAGCAGAATGAAGTACTGTTTTGGAGTGACCGTCGCTACAATGGCTGTTTAAAGTTGGGCATAATCCCCCCCACCCCCCACCGCCCTCTAAACAACAATACCTGGTAACTATATTTGGTCCTTACTTGGTCTTTTGAATTGCTTGAAAAGCTAATTATGATATAAAACAGTTGAACCATGGCAACTCTCAGAATTATCACTAGCTAACCTTCCTCTTCCTCGTGCTTCGCCCTTGGGATCGGGGCAGGTATCAGCAATGATGGTGTAACTATTATTATAATGTTAACATGCGATTTAAATCTGGTTCCCTCCCCATCTTAATTAAAAGAACAATCTAGTAATACTTCAGTATCCATGCATCCAAATGGAGGCAAGACTCGAGACAAGAATGAGTAGTGTATATTTGTCATTGTTGAGCATGAGGAAAGTCACTGAATTCCTCTTCTGAACTTTGTATAATTAATAACTTAAATGCTTGAATTGATAGATGGTATTTCTGTCATTAGATTCAGAGCAGTGGTGGCCCTAAACCTCAAGTTGCCGTCTACTACTCCGTCTCCAACGAAACCGTCGCGACGGTGAACGACTCCGGACTAATCCTGGCCAGGGAACCCGGTATCACCGTGGTTACCGGGCGCGTGCAGTACAGTGACCCCACCCTGGGTAGCTACATGCTGGGCTACTCCGAGGACACGGTTATTGTGACCGTGGTGCGTCTGACGGGGATTAAAATTCATCTCCCAGTCACGCGTCTGCTAGCTGGGGTCACTCAGGCCGTTTATGCTGTGGGACTTAACGACGAGTCTCCGTTCACCTTCGGCTCGACCACTCCCCCACTTGCCTTCATTTGGTCGGTAACCAACATGGACGCCCTGTCGGTCGTGTCCGTGTACGATAAAGCTGGGGTGTCTGTCCAAGAGGAACAAGATTTCGACGCCGTCCTGCACACGAGAAACCCTGGCCAGGGGGCTATCAGACTCGGTGTGAAGTGCCCCCCTAGAATGTGTTTCCCTGATCAAGCTTCCTTTACCGATCAGGTTATCGTTCAAGTCTTGGCCCCTCTTCGTCTCCTGCGTCCAATCAACGGACACTTCTTGCTCCCCCACAATGGGCGAGCTAGGATCGTAACTAACAGGGACGGAGTGAGCACGCTCAGTTACCAGATCCTCAATGGCTGCAATGGAGGCAAGGAGGAGGAGAATGCGGTCGTGACTCTTGGGAGGCAGGGCGAGTTGAAAGCAGCTTCTGTGAATGGTCATGCCGTTGTCAAGGTGACAGAGAGTGAAGAGGATTTTGGGTTGAATCAGACTCTCATTGTTCACGTGGAGGTATGTATGTATGTGTGTTTGTTTAAAATAGTTTTTGTACAAAGCCAGGTAGCTGTAGTTTTACTGGGTAAGCTGCTATTATATATATATATATATACACGTGTATATATGTATATATACATATATATATACACGTATATATATATATACCTTCCGTTTTTGTTTGTGTTTTATTACCTCTCACTTTAGGTTCGTCCAATATCTAGCTTATCAATCTCTTCTCTCTCAGTGGCCCATGCCACGCCTCACTCTAACAATCACGCCTTCCCTCTCGGCTACTCTGCCACGTTCATAGCCCATCTCCACGACAACGTGGGACGGAGGTTCGACTTTGCAGAAGTGTCCCTCTCGCACCATCTGAACCGTCTGGATACAGTCATAGTGTCCCCTGAATCCGGGAACTCCACGTACATTGTGAAGTCTATTAAACAAGGAGACGTCATTTTGAAGATCTGGGCCACTTCCCTGCCCCACGTGGCTGATTACGTCCGTGTACGGGTGGCTTACGCCATCATCCCATCTCTGGGCGTTGTCCACTTGGGAGCCACGGTGTGCTTCATGACACACCTCCTTGAGCATGACCCAGGAACGTGGGAAATAGGGGAGGGGCCTGCAATGGAAGTGGAGAAAGAGAGTGGCGTAGCTAGAGCCCTGGCTGTTGGACGAACGGTTGTTTACCACAAGATTGGCAGCGTGGTCGATTCCCACACGGAGATCACAGTTGCCAAGGTGGAGAGAATCGAGCTAGGACCCTCTGAGATGATGGTTCTCGAGTCCTTCACTAATGGCAGACGACTCCGGGCATTGGGAGACTACGGAGTCCCCGTGTCATTTCTCGTCAACGAAAACGAGACCTTCACACCTCTGCACTTCAGCGCAGACAAGAGGTGTTCGGACGGTCGTGCGGGTCAAGGGGGCGGGTCAAGACTTGGGAAGTGGTTGCAGCAAGTCCACTTTGACTGCAATCTCGAGTTGACCGGACAGGACGGATCAAATGCAATTGCCGCAGAATATATGACAGCAGAGCCCGTGTTCAACGCTGCCACAGGCGCGAGCTACTGCCGGCTGTCACCGCTGGAGACGTCTTCAGCAGAAAGCCTCGCCGTGAGAGAAGACCTGCAGCTGAAGCTAAAAGTCATCGCAGGCGACCAGTCGAGATCCTACTTCGTGGTGTCTGACCAGGTGGAGATACCCTTTGTGCCAGCGTTTTATATCAGGAGGAAGGAGGTATTCTTGAGCTCTAAAGACGGAGCTACAGAGTTGACTGTCACAGCTTCACAGAGGCAGATACAGGCACTGAAAGTGAGTCAACACATTCTATCATATCTTGAGTCTGTATTTGTTATCATATAAAAAAAAGTGTGAGGTTTCATTCTTTTTTTGTTGTTGTTGTTGTTGTTGTTTTTTTGTTTTTTTATTTGTTTTTTACTTAATATATTATTTCTTTTGATTTTAAATCTTTGAGGGTGGCTAAGGAAAATACAAGTACAGAATTCAAACCACTAGGCTCCCCTCCTCAATTGCACAAGGAGAAAAAAGCAAGATTAGGAAGTGGTCGAATTCTGTGCTTCCTTGCTGTGTGTCACTATCTAATATACCATACTATTTAATGTAGGTTTCTAGTCCGTACCCAGTATCAGTGGTGAGGTCAAGAATGACTGCAACCAGTGCCGTTTACAAGATATCCCTCCTCCCGGACTACCATTCCCCACCGGAGCAACCCTTTACCAATCTCACCATAGCCTTCACCTCTCCCTTGGCCCAGCAGGAGGAGCTGGTTACAGTGCAGCTGCTGGAGTCAGAGCAGCAAGCTTGTGAACATCCTACACTCGGCGCACAAACACCGCTGGAGTTCAGAAGTAGCCAAGAGGTGCCAAAGGATAAGATGAATTCTCCCACAGTTTTGGAGTTCTTCCCCGTTATGATTTTCATGGTGATCCTCTTTGTGCTGCTGGTGCTTATGGTTATGTGTGTGGCACTTCAGAAGTCTTCTCCTGGGCGTGGCACAGGCTTCCAGCAGCACCTTGCTGGAGCTGCCGGTGGTCAGTCTCCGCCCCAATCTCCAGGACCCACTCAATATTCACCTGGCACTTCCCCCACTTCCCATTTATCACCCGCCACAGGATTAGGGGGAGTTCCCATAACACCCTCCACATCGTACATGTATCCAAGTAACCTTGCCACGCCTCAGCAAAACTTCGCTTCTGGCCTTCACCCTTCCTCCACAGCGTACAGGCGGACTCGATCATCCGTGTCACCCAAGCAACCAGGACTCTTCAGCAGCTAGGGTAAATGACATGGTGTGCCTCTCTTCTTTCTTTCATTTCCTAATTCCATTCTTTTTTTTTTTCCTTCTTTTTTTTTTCTGTAAAATTTAAAAGTATATCACAGGCTGGTTTGGCAAGTAATCTTATCTGTGATGTCAAGTGATGATTGAGCTAACAATCAGCTGGTTACCTTTCCTGTGAGGCCTTGACTTGCTGCACAAAATAAATTAGTTGTATTGATTTTTTTTTATTAGTAACAAGTGTCCTCACCTGTACATCATGGGATGTGGTATTTGTGGGGGAGGGGAGAGATTAAAATTTTTTGGACTATTTTATGAAAGCTGTTCTTTTCAACGTGTGTGTCAGGAAAATGCTTAGAAGTTCACTTAAATTTCTAAATCAGTTTCACTTCCATATTTAATGTTCACATCTTCCCCCTGACCTTGTTGATACACTGCACAAGATGACTCCTTGATGAAAAGGGAAAAAAGAAGAGCAAATCTGTAGTAGGTAACTCCACTGCTGTATGCAATAACTGACCATGTTAAATATGCAACTATGGGATTTTATTATAATATAAGATAAAAGAATTGTTAATGATTGACAATAAATAAGAGAAAGGATATTGAAAGTGTTTAAATAAAATTAGGAAAAAAAACTGCAGCACTAGTGTTAGTTCAAACCAGAAAATATCAACGGTTGAAATGTCTTCTTTTGTAAGTACTTGGCCCCAAACAGCGATGAGAATAGGTCATTCTTGGATGTGTCTGAAAATGTCGAGGTATCGACAGGCGCCATGAAATCCACCAATTTAGGATGAACATCATATCTAGAAGAAACAGATAATAAGATTCTGAACACACGGGCACAAGAAGCAGCTGCTGGTCCCTTTTCTACCTCACCTCAGCTTCCTACCCTTGCTGGCTTTGGTGTCGACGTTCTTCTTGGCTTTAGTCCGCATCTTCTGCAGCTCTAGCCATTGACGTCCCATCTCTATCGGGTCTACACTCTCAGAATAACTCGTCTTGCGCTCTATCAACTCCTTCAATAACTACATAGGGTCATACAGAACAGGGGAGAGGAGAGAAAATTAATAAGAAATTGCACACATCTGAGTTTGCCTATAAAACCCTTTGTCCCTCTATCCCACTCAACATGAAGGAGTACTCTATGAATTCCTACAGTGTAACATTTCTTCTGTCCCATGTAGGACAAATAGGATAATCCTACGAAATCCCATCTATCCCATACTAATATAAAATAGCAACAACAGCAATTCAATAATAAAACAATATGCTCTTTGAACCAATGGTGTGTGCAGATAGTCACCTGATGGTAGAAGTCATCATCGTCAAAAATGTCATCGTTGTAGTCTCTCAAGTGAGCGTCTCTCTGCAAACATGGGTCTGAGGACTTCTCTTCTTCTTCGTTGTCTCCTTGCTTCTCTCCGAGAATGTGGTAGACAGACCTTCTCAGTTGAGTTCTCTTTATCAACCTATCCTGATCTGACAGAACCTAGAGTAGTCGGGTGGGGGAAAAAACAAACAAACCAATTCAAATCACCAGAAGTAACTTTTCGCACGAGCCACACTATTCATTGATTTAGATGGATGGCACTGTCCTGCACAGTCTCTGGATCTACCAGGCATTACTGGACAACATTCGGATCCAGTGCATTATTTCTTGTGCACACATACCTTGACTAACATTCCAATGAAACAAAACAAATTCTCTGAGGTATCAAACTCAGCACAAACCCATAATATTGTCTATTGGCAACTGAGAAAATGGCTGCTCTTTTGCTCTTATTTTCTGGAAAACATAGCACGAGAATAACCTCCACTGACAGACAAGCAACATACCTCCACTGACAGACAAGCAACATACCTCCACTGACAGACAAGCAACATACCTCCACTGACAGACAAGCAACATACCTCCACTGACAGACAAGCAACATACCTCCACTGACAGACAAGCAACATACCTCCACTGACAGACAAGCAACATACCTCCACTGACAGACAAGCAACATACCTCCACTGACAGACAAGCAACATACCTCCACTGACAGACAAGCAACATACCTCCACTGACAGACAAGCAACATACCTCCACTGGACAAGCAACATCATGAACGTTGAATGATCATGAAAATAATATTGTTAATACGAATATAGTCTGTCGTAATACAAGTAAAACTATTCGATATTTAAGATTATGTTATAGTAATGGTTGCCACTACTTTAAATTCACTCACGTGTTGTATTTGTGAGAGAATGGAGCGATCCACTTCTATATAGGCCTAAAATAAACAACAAACAAACAAACAAAAAATGCACACAACAGTATCAATTACTCAACCCAAACTCCGCCTACAATATCTGCTCACTTTGCTTGTTATCTTTCCGCTTGCAAGTCTCGTCTTCTCGTTCCACTTGGATATCACGGAGTCGCGGTACGGTCGTAGCCGCTTCTGAAGAGCCTCAAACTCCACCTCCCAATTACCATCAACCACACTAGGAGACCGCTTCCTCTTGCGCGACTTTGTCAGTGCAGATGTTTGTTCAGCCACCACTTCCTCCTCACGTTCCTCCTCCTCCTCCGTATCGCTAGGGATTTCTTCATCATCAACAGAACTGTTGCAGTCTCTCTTGAGGTGATCGGAAGTCACCATCCCACTACCACCATCGTCGACTTGATCCAGAAAATTTTCTTGTAGGCCCAAGAGAGTCTGGAGTAATTTTTGCGCATTCCGATGAGCTAAACCAAAACGTTTTAAATTAAACACAATTGATTAAGAATACGGCTTTGCTATAATAAGACAGGGGCACTAAGGGAGAAAAAAACTTGCTGAAGATGCGAAAGCAAGCACAAGAAATACGTGTGGACCAAATGTTTCTTCTCCTTACCTTGGTTTAAAGACTCCTTCAGTAAAGGGCCACCATTCTCTAGGAAGACAGGCATGGCTTCAGGTGACGGAAGACGATTGGTAAGAGCCAAGATGCGTTGGAATTTGATTCTCAGCTCCAGGAGTTTGTCGAGGAGTCCTACGGAACAAAGCATGCAATCAATTAGGGCACTAAAACACTTCAGCCCCCCTCAATCAATCTCTACCAAGTAAAGAGTTACGAAACTATTTATTGTCTCAATGCTTATGAAGAATATTTATTAACTTGTTGACGTAAATGTGTCTAACTGCACACCAGTAAAAAAAAAAAGTTACTTTTTTAGTCTTACAAAATGAATCAAGAGGACCTCACGTAATACATAAGCGCTTTTCTAGTAACATTGGGACACATACACAGGCAAATACACTTAAGCACCTTAGTTTAATTGTTGCATATGTTACTATATTTGAGATCTGCTTGTTGACAGACAATTATGCATGGACGCCGGGGTTAAATAAATTAACAAATATAACTAGTGGTGTGTTTGAGCACAAATGGCGAGCGAGCCTTAAACTACACTATTGTTAAATTTGATTTTAACAACTAACACTCAAGCTATTAAAATAAAGTCGAGTTTTTAAATAACGTATGAGGTAAAGGGGTTTCAATGTCATACCGCAACAGTTTGAATTGAAAAAGAAGCAACAAAATCAAATCACGTTATTTAAAAATTTCTTTGTGATATTCTTAATAGTAGTTGTAACGCACAATACTTTCACACAACTGAACATACCTACGCAAGACTTACCTTCGTGGTTCGTCTAGTGGACAATGCATTTTTAAGTAAATACTGTAGAGTAGGGCTTATAACTGTGAGCATATTAATTTACCACCGCCACTAACTCGAATAGAAATGGAGCTCCCATAAGATTTTGAGTTTTAACTGCACCCGCAAAACAATTCAAAGCCGTAAACAATTCAATTTCTAAGGTGATACGGGTAATGGTCGCTCAACCGGAGGATTCTGTTTAGTGAAGTTTGGGACGGGGTCGAACGCGGAGCGAACACAAAAATACGGAGGGTCAAAGTACAAAATGACATACATACGTCCATATATATAAATAAACAAACATCCCCGATTTTTTCATTTTTACCCCTGTAAGTGTCTCGCTCGCTACGCTCGCTCGCCAATAACACAGGAAATTAACAAATATAATAACACAGGAATATTGTGAAACTCCTCCCTCCTATTATAGACTGCTCAGCACTCACTGATTTGCTCTCTTGCAGCCTTTCCCTTCTCCACGTCATTGTTAGCAGCAAACAGAGACAGTGGAGCCTCCTCTGCACCCTCGTCTCGGCCAGACTCTACAACCTTCTCTTGCTGTTCGACTTCATCCAAAACTTCCTCTCCCAACTCATTCTCGTGGGAAACTTCCTCTACACTTCCTAACTCATTCTCGCCATCATCACTTCTCAAGCCATTATCAACCTCTCTTGAATCTCTGTCATGATCCAACTCCAAGTTGTCATCATCATCATCATCATCATCATCATCAATGCACTGATCCAGTACCGTCTGGAGTATGTCTTGCTCCCAGTCACTGACATCAGATGACAGATCTGATTCACTACAGGAGTCTACTTGTAAGGGGAAAAAAAAATTATCATTAATATTTCCTGCACTAATTTTTCTTTTCTGCTGGCCAATTCCCTCAATACCCCATAAACTGTACACTGTATTTGAAATAATGGAATATTTTACACTTTATCGAAGCTATTAAAAAGTACTGCCACTAACGTTTGCTTACTACTATTCTGCAGCTGAGCTAGTACAATGACTTACCTTCACCATTTAATTCTTCCCTACTGATAATTCTTCCCGTATACTTTGGGTCGTCTAAGTCCATCCCACGACGCGCCCGTGCCAGCATGACCCGGCGAGCAGTAGGAAGTCGAGTGGTTTCACTTCCAGGTTCATATTGGAAGTCACACACCTTAGCTAAGATATCGTCTTCTTCGTCGGGATTAAAAGAAGCCGGCCTAGGGTTACTCAGCTCTGATATTTGCTTCGCTAGTCCAGAGAGATTTTCGCAGGCCATTATTCTAGGTCTCTCTTTCTCAGATAAAACACGTGTGCAACAGTTTACAAACCCCGCCCCCATTTCTTCCAGGATAGACACACCTCCTCAGTTTTACCGTAAACACAACGATCTTTACCTTTTTCTATCCTCAAGAAATCTGAAAGTTTCATCATGGGAGGTAAGAAAGAGTATGTTTTAGCACGACTATAACCTTTTATGACACCCTAGATGAAGAAGGAGGAAGTACACTGGGTAAGATTGGCGGGTTTATTGGGAAAGGTGCCGCCAAAGCGGGTAAAAAAGCGGCTCAGTCTGAAGCTGGGAGAAGAGCAGGTAAAGCTGCTATTAAAGGTGCTGCAGATGGAGTTCAACAAGACCTCACGAGTAGGTAAGTGTTGAACAAGACTTAGACTGATGTGGTAACTCCTTGGAAGGATTAAGGATACAGATAGAAATGGATTCATCATGCACGGTTGACATTGAATTTTATTTTTTATCTGGCTATTAGCTATACATTAAATTACCAGAAGCAGTTTATAGCCGTAAATATTAAGTCTTAAACCAGCCTAAGCAGAAAGGTAGGTTTAAGTTGTATTAATAAAACTAGCAATAAGATAACTTAATACAAAAAGGAAGATTACATACTTCTGAGACAGATTTACTATGTCCTTCAACATCGTAATGTATTCATTTTTTACATAGTAATATAATTTATAGCAAATCAAATTGGTATCATTGTGTTTTTAAAACTGATGAAGACTTTACGAGGTTGAAACATCTTTGGTATGAACTATAGTAGACTCAGGTTGTTAGAGCCCTGCTTATAATTTCAAGCAGTAAGGAAATGACGTAATGCAGGAAAATATTTTCCCCCTAAATGATAAGCGCTGAAGCTTAGCTGCAGCATCCAGAGCACGGCTAATGTGTTGTTCTATTGCATGTATTTTTAGAAAAGAAATAACTACTACGTAACTAAGGTAGTCAGGCTAAAAATAAACTTGACATTAGTTCGAAAAATGGCGATAAATTTGTCTGCAACTGAGGCAGTGGATCTTGTCTGCAACAACATTGTCAACTGCGAACGTGAGAGGGAAGGGGCACAGGAGCTATATAGCTACCACAGAGGTACTACTGTCGAGGATAGAGGGTTGGACTTGCTCGCTAAAGCTGTCATTTTGTTGCCGGTTGAGGAAACTACTAGTTTTCAACTTGAGAGCTACTAGAGCACTGTAGGTAGCGAACATACCAGCAGCTATGTCAAAGAGGATATGGAACTTGATATTCCAGGTAAAAAAAACAGCTATTTACGCAGCATATTGGGAAAAAAGTAAGAAATAGTTTCCCCGGGAACATGGCGGTAAGTTTTATTATGCCTAATAGCTTTCCCAGGAATATGGCGCTAATTTGGTCACAGCTATAAACTTTTACAAACTCCCAATGATGAGTAATGATTTGACTGAGCTACCTTTGCTGCTCTGAATTACTTTGGATTTCCTATTCATTCAAATGGTGATGTCTTTAGCTACTTCTGCAAGGTCAGAATATTGAGGTGATGCTAATACTGATTATGTTGAAAGCATGAAAGGTTGACAAAGTAATGAATGGATGAAAAATAAAGAGTATGAGTAAGAATATGGCTGGGAGGAGTGAGTGTGTGCAGAGGACAGGAATTGTTAGCGAAATATTCTTTTATTCTTGATGTTCTTCTGCCCAGCTATCAGTTACGCCTCCCCTGGTGTCATCAGTGAGCAACAGCATTGCTGGCTGAGATAACAGTGAAAAATATCTAATCATGCACAAACAATTGCTAATATTGCACTGGAATGCATACAGATCACTTTGTTATGATATAGTTACATTGTGGTCCCATTTTGTGGTTTGTTGCTAAGCAACCAAATTTGACCAAAAATGTTGAACAATGGTTGCTAGGTAATTTTTTGAACTCCTGATTTTATATTTATTTTTAAACATTATTCATATAGAAAAAATAAAATTACTGAATTTTATCTGCCGGTGAGAGGATTAATAAAAAAAAAAGGGCACGTAATATAAAATGGGCACTTAACGAGTGGAAACCCATAAACTGGAACTGAGTACCTATTAGCATCAGATAGGGCATGTGGAGTAAAAGTACTAACCAGGAGGAAAACGGGGCTTAACAAACAAAAAAAGCTAAATATGGCTTAAAATTATTTATGTAAAAAGTTAGAAAATGAATATCATATTACGTATACTTATCTTGTGATGTAGTTGACTTTCAGATATTGTACAGAGCTTAGTGGAGTCATTGCATTGGCTTGATATTTTAAGTAAATATTTAGGTAAATTAGGTCCTTTGTTTAGCCTTTTTCACTACTTGTATTATGCTATGGATGTACATTTTTTTATTCTTAGATATGGATATTCGGATCCCACTCCGCCATCAACACCAAAGGCTACTGAGCCTGCTCAAACATTTTCTAAACCAGCCACTACACCTTCTGAGCCATCCAATGAATCTTCTGCTGGCAATGACTACTCTTGGCAGAGTGACGTTGAGAAGTACGACAGACCACGCCCAAGACGGTCCAATCCTCCTCCCAAGCCATCTTTATTTAATCGATTGAATTTCATGAAAGATAAAAAACAACCAGTTCGAAGAGTACAAAGACAGCCTGTGGACCCTAGACGAAGAGTTTACAAAGACCGATTGGCCAGAGAAGCTGACTGGGATCGTCTGGAGAACGCTCGGGCTCTGTTCAATTTCAAAGCTGAGATGAAGTGTGATTTGGAATTCAGGAAAGGGCAGGTCATCCAAATTATCACAAAGACTGAAACCCAGGAGGATTGGTGGGAAGGCAAGATTGAGGACAGGGTTGGGATTTTCCCAGCGAATTATGTAAAAATGATGTAATTAGTATTGCAGTTACAATTGCCAACAATACATTTTTAAGCTTTGTTTGTAAGTTCACTTTTATGTATTTTATTCTAATTATGTTTTCTGATTCTTAACATTCACACATACACACCAGGGGAGAGTAGAGGGGGCCAGGCCCCTCCTCCTTCCATTGAAGCAGACTTTTTTTTTTTTAATTACTATTTACCGGGTACCAATATAGGCAATATTTGTTAGAAGACAACCCATTTCTTCTCTTTGTTGAAATTGTTCATATATTTTTATAAATTTCTTAAGTTTAGGCGTAAATATATTTGGGGCCCTCCCTGTCATTAGCACTGGATTGCCCCTGCACAGCGAAATAATGTAGCAGATTGATTTACTGTTACTGTTTCTGATTTTAATACAATACTTATTGCTGTGTAGCTAAATTCTAAAATCCTATTCTGGCTTTGTGAAGCGTAACAAGTATATACAAAAGGATGAAGTTTATCACACACAAACACGTCTTATGGACAAGATTGGGATTCTGCTCAATGTATTGCCACCATTCACCACTGCCTTCCTTGCTATTGCAGACTTGGATATACTCAAAACAGACACCACCATCTACCATATCACCCACACCACTTTCCTTAGCACACCACCCATTCCACAAGGGCACCGTCTTCGCACATGCAATCCTCAGCCTATGCACCATCTTCCATCCACAACATCACTGAGAGCATCATCATTCTCCTATGTGTCATCACCCTAGACTCTACTCACAACAAAAAAAACCACATACATTTATGATTTCTATGTTTTGACTCCGTCAAATATCAATTAGTATACAATTAGTGACAATGAGTTTTTGCATTTTAATTGTAGCTAATGATATTTGAAACGAATTTTACATAATCTCCAATACATATGTAAAAATGATATAAAGTTATGCAGCATACTCTTGGTGTCATACATATATAAATAGCTATCTTTTGTATAAAAAAACAACAACAACAAAAAAACAACAACAAACCCTAATGAGTCTGATTAACTATTTGCAATACTTTCTATAAACTTGTGGAGGAATTTTATAGGCGTACTGAACTGTACTTGCCAATGTAAACTTCTCAAAGTCTTCGCACAAGACCTGAATTATAAACTCCCAGCAGTGATAGTCTGGATCTTGTTCCATGAATTCTCTTGACAAACTGAACACACTCATTGATTCCATTGTATTACAGGTACCGGTAGCAATTTTTAGGTCCATGCACATTCTGTTTAGATCCACTCCACTCACTTCTTTCAAAACATTCTGCAACTCTTTGTAGTTTTTAATGGGAGTACAACCTACTGACACTTTGCACACACAAACACATCATAATGGCTGATGTTGTGAAATAACTACACTTTCACAAATACTCACACATTCACTTTACACATATTTCCATTCAATTTACTAAGTGTAACTGAACACTCTAACGTATTGGGGTGGCAGCTGCATTCTAATTGTCTCTGGTCACACCTCCAGTCAAACTGCCACAGTTGATATCATTTTTTATACATTTTTCTTACATTTGTTTCCCAAACTTGCAATTAGCTAATATATGCATAACTTTGTTTCTGGAATTATAATTTATAGCTATATAGCTATAGCGCCAAGGAAATTGTAGTAGTCATATCAACTAGCTACAGAAAACTTATCGCCATTACAAGCTAAAATATATTGTAGCTTTCTATGTAGCAGTATGTATGTGCACGAGGATGATGTAGCTACTAATTTCCTTCTTTTTTTTTCTTTTTTTTTTTTTGCATGAGTTTGTGTCATATATTTCATTTCTGACCTTTTAAAAGAAATAAATAGCTAACCTGGTCAAATTTGAGACAGGTAAATGATTTGAAATGCCACAAAAGCCCTTCTAATTAACGATACTGATTTACTAATGTTTTAACTGCTCCTTGCTCTAGTATGCTCTCTTAATGTATGCATTTCCCTCTTTCTTCTTTACTCCTCTTTTTTTTTTTTTACCATTTTTTTAATTGAAGCTTTTTCAGTTATAAATTTACTGAATAGCTGATGATAGATTCCTATGCATAGAAAAAATTAACTATTGTAGTACTTACCAATATCTTTTTTAATGTTTACTAACTCTTCCTCCTCAACAACTGTATGAAATGTTTCTGTAACACAAATTGACAATAGTTATAGCAAAAATGAAATGAAAAATTTTATGGTATAACTTATTTATACACAATATTAATACTCTATAACTATTTCACAAATATGGTTAGAAAAATGGGATAACTTACAAGTCCTATTCAATAAAAAATAACATGACGTTATATTTAGTATGGCTAATTAGGAAGGAATGACTACTTTAATCATTAAGTCTACTATAATAGTGATCTTGTAAAAAGTGCCAATTTATAATTTTTATAATTTGAAGGCATAATAAAGTTTTTATAGATCACTAGAATTACTTATAGTTTCAGTATAGTACAATACGATATAATTTTAGCTTACTATATATATACTATTTTGGACACAAAAAAATGAAGTTGGCTTTTGAGCAGACCTATATGTTTGAACTTTTGTGTACTTTGTCAACCAACTAATGCTGTTTCGCAAATTATAAAAGTTCAGCAAATTATAAATGACTAGTAAGTACCCCGCCACACAGTGGTGCCTGACATACTAACTTGTGCAAATTAGGAGTAGTATCACAAAGTTGTTTTATCCATGGTCTTCCTCTCCTGCTCCCCAGTAGCTATCTCTGTCCTTTCTGTGTATTTTCTTTACTTCTTCATTGAAGTAGTTACATCCATCAGGCTTTTTTATTCTTCTATATTTTTCTCCTATCAAACATTTTTCCCATTCAGGTAATGATGATGTTTTACCAACTCTGATCAGCTCATGAATTATTCATGAATACACACTCGTCATTGGTGGTCGTCATCGGTCACCATCGTTGTTACTGACATACAAGCGTATTAAAGTACTCTCATATCATGTATAAACATGGCCCCAAAAAGTGTGAGTGGTTACTTCACAATGGCACCATTTTTTGCAACTATTTTGCTTCCTTAAAATTTACTTCCTGTTGTGGGAGGGGCCTCATAATGACGCATAAGGAGGTTTCCTGTCCAGGATTTTTAGGCTTGAACTATGAATTCTGACATTACAATGAGTGATCCTGGCAGCAACAGCAGTAATGGAGAGTATGTTCCAATTTTAAATTACATCATTCTTCAGTCTAAAAAATGATTTTGTTATAGCTAGCTAGTGGTTCGCACCTTTGGTGCTTCGGAGAAAGTAACAATGGAAAGCTGAAGCAGTCAATATTGGAGAGCCTATGTAAGTCCCACAATGATTGATGGTGGGAATAGCAGTAGCCACTGTCATAATGATTCCCCAAAATAATACAATATTATCAACAGCTTTACAATGAATCTATTGACAATACTATTAGCTGCATTGAGATTGATTTGATCGGTCAGGTTACAAACTCTACTGAAGTTTAAAACTACTCTTGTTCGCAGCAAGTCAACAATAACGCCCTCAAAGCTCTTGACCGAGCGTTTCTAACGTTTTGTCTACTGGGCATCGCTACTTCGTACGACGGCGGGTAAACAAAAACAAAATGTTGCTAAGAAGGTTACCCGGCCCGCGCAAGCGCGTAGGAGAAACAGTGCACACGTACGCCCACGCAAGAACAAAAACAATTTCTAGACCTAACTAGTGGTGTGCTTGAGCACAAATGGCGAGCGAGCCTAAAGAGACTATACTATTTTTATTGACTTCTAACACTGAAGCTACTGAAAATAAGGTCCAGTTTTTTAATTTAGCACAGGGTAAAGGGATTTCAGTGCCATAGTAACAACTCTCTGCAACTGCTTGAATTGAAGGAAAAAACAACAATAACAAAACAATACACGTTATTTAAAAGTTTTCTTTGTGATATTCTTTAGCTAAGTAGTGGTTGTAACACACAATACTTTGACACAGCTGGACATGCACCTACACAGACACTTACCATCGCAGTAGTCTAGTGGACAATGTATTTTCAGGTAAATACTGTGCGCACGGCTTATAACCATGACAAAGAGCGCATTGACTTACCACCGCCACTAACTCGAATAGAAATGGAAGTCCCTTAAGTTGTCAAGTTTGAATTGCACCCGCAAAAGAATTCAAAACGGTAAACAATTCAATTTCTAGGGTTATACGGGTACTAATCGATAAACCAGAGGATTCTGTTTAGTGCAATTTGGGACGGGGTCGACCACCTAACTAACACAAAAACGCGAGGGTCAAAGTACAAAATGACATACGTACGTCCAAACATATATACAAATAAATAAATAAATAAATAAATAAACATCCCCGATTTTCGATTGTGTTACCCCTGTAAGTGTCTCGCTCGCTACGCTCGCTCGCCAAATATATATATATATATCGCGAACTCATTAGAGAGTCAGCTTCGCTGAACTAGTACTATACAAAAATGAATTTTGCAAACCTTTTAATTTAATTGCAATGAAATAAAAACTAAAACACAAGTCAAAATTGAAAATTATTTACCAGCAAGCATCGTGGATTTGCATTAAATTTTTAATCTGTGTGCCTTACAGTGTCATACCTGTCTTAGCAGGAATTTGTAGAGTCAACGTCAAGCTGTTTTCTTGGTGCACATTTTCTATAAAATAATTATGGATTAAATCAGATGAATATTTTCTTTTGTCCAGTCTAATTTTGAAGCTTGCTGGAGCTGAAATTCCTTGTTCATAATCAATGCGTCCCCTTGATATAATAATAGGGCTGCGAGATAACATTTCCCATCCAGATTGCTTCTCTTCAATGCTTAAAGAAATGTCTATTTTAAAAGTATCAAGAGTGTGATTGACAGTTGTTGAAGTATGTGTATTTAATTTCTTGTTGTTGTTTTTTGCTATGTTTTCCAATTGTGTCCTGTGGGTACCTGAATCTTTTGTTACATATGTGTCAATAGTCCAAATTAAATTCTCTGGTGGACTATAGTACATGGCAAAGTAGTAATACTTGCATGGCCATAATTCCAACTCCGAAAATCCAATTCCAAAGATACTGAATTGAGATCGCTTCAAAATGCCATGTTTCTTATGAAACTCACCATCATTTACAGTATGAAATATATATGGTGGACTTTTGCTGGGGCTAATTATAAATTTCAAGGCTGATAAATTGGCAGAATAATGTTCAATAGTCATGGAAATATTTTTAATAGACTCATGTTTGCACTGCACTTCAAAGAATGCACTGACTGGCTTTACATTTGCTGGCAATTTATAAGTATCTCCAAAGAATGCTAAAACCTTAATAGTGATATTATCAAGTGTTTTGGGAAAGCTATCTGCTTCCAATTTCATTGAAAAATTATGTTCCGGCCATGTAAAAATTGTTCCTTTACCTTTATAAACAAAATCAATTTCTCCAACTACAGCAGCCCGTAAAGATCTATCTGCTTCCAATTTCATTGAAAAATTATGTTCCAGCCATGTAAAAATTGTTCCTTTACCTTTATAAACAAAATCAATTTCTCCAACTACAACAACCCATAAAGATAATAGTAATGTAATCATTTGAACAAAGTAACAATGAGACTACAAGAGCTTTAATGCAATTAATAAAATGTATATCATTACCAATACATCCTAATTACGAATTAAATAGCTTAAAAAATAATTGTAAACATTTCTTACAAAAATCCTTACGTTTAACATCCTCGTAATGTCCATTAGAATGAATTGAGGCCATAATAGTTACTAAATGAAAAAATAAAACTATACATTCTTATTGTTGAATGTCAATATCTTATAATTATACGTCCCCAAACTGCAACTTGTCAATTAGAAAATAAATGACTAGTGTAAATGATTGACGTAACTTTTTCAACCATTTTTTGTCTCTTTTATTTTTTCTTCAATAGAGCTGCAGTACACTGATATTAGAATAGTTGTTCAGCTAATTTAAAGCACCATGTTGTTTGGTGCTGACACAATCATTAAATGCAAGGAATACTCTAATTCAATATTTTTGAGAGTTCACAGTTTATGTCCCAGTTTATTAAGGGTAGCTCTAAAGAATCAGGGACCAAAATTGAAAATATTAATAGTTTTTAAAATTGTGTCATTTTCAACTATATTATTAATCACATCTATGTTAAACAAGGCATTAAAAACTACTAGCAAATTTTCTCTTTCTAATAGCCAATATTGTGTTTAAGTAAAACTTAACCCGATGTTTTGACTTTTCTGAAGGGTAATTTGCATGCAGCACAAACAGCCAGCAGGAAGCTAACCTATGCCTCTGTTAAACTTGCCGTTGTCTGTTGTCATCTGTACATATAGAGCTTCCTTGATCTTTAACTCACGAACAGGACTTTGGCAAGAAGTCAAAACATTGGTATTAAGTTTTAATTAACATAACATTGTCTGTTATAATGATAAAATTTGCTATTATTATAATTGTTTCAGCTGAGAATGACTGAATCAATTAATAAGCTTCCACATATAGTTGACACCTGAAAATATAAGACTATTTGAGGCATCTGTTAAAGGTTCTTGCAGGATGTTAACATGAGTGTTTCTAGATCAAGAAAATATAATTGAAAAACTTACTCTGCATATTAACACTTCACCAATTATCTTACTGTTGTTGTTTTTTGTTTATAAAATACCATGAAAAGTTTAACCTTTATTACTTCTGAGTAGACTTAAGCAAGATGTCAAAATGTTGGGTCTTTACTTATTGTAAACATAAAAATACTTCTGTATTCAAAATATTGTTATTGCTTTCTTCATGTTCTTTTCTTTAGTTTATTCAAGTCATATATTTGTTATTTACTCAAATGTTTCAGCTATTTAGTTAGCCATAAACAAAAAATATAGTATATGCTCTATAGAAATAATGCTGTTATAAACTTGTTTGGTGCTATGAACACCTCAAGCTATGATTCTTTTATGCACCCCAGAAAGTATCCCAGTGTCCCTTTAGAGTTAATTCATGGTCCTACGATGGGTGGAGCAATAAGACATTGCATATGAACTGTGGAAAAGTTTGCATCAACTAAGCAACAGCTAACATTCAATGTGAGGGCAAGAAACATTGTTTGATTCCTATGAGTTTGACAGTTCAACCAAATCAAAAGAGTAAATATAAAGATCTATTATTTCAACATGAACAATTAGGACAAAATAATGCAAAAGAAATATCTGGACAAGCTGGAATTGCAAAGAAAAGGATCATGACAGAGTGACCGCGTCTTGTAAAACTCACTTAAATAATTTCTCACTCACTCAAAGAGAAGTTCAATACCAGACATGATAGTATCAATTGAAGATAGCCTCAATAAGGTTGTCTGAGAAAACTCTAGCAGTCAGAATAAGTATCATAGGATCTATTAAAAAGTCTCAATTATACCAAAATTTAATTTGCGCAAACATCATATCAATTATCAAATCACCTTGTTAGCCTGCTGTAACTTCCCATGCGGAAACATTCTTATGAGATTATTCTTTTACTTTTGGAAGTGATTACATAGATGATGTTTGTACTTCAATAAGAAAAGACGATGGACCATCTAAATTCATATTTAAATTCAATAGGGCTGTCAATTCAGTTCACTCTTGAACTGGAAACCAATCAGGAGTCAGTACCTGCAACTCAACTCACTCCATCCAATGGCTCTCAAGGAAGCAGTCATTAGAACACTCTTCAACAGGGCCAAAAGGAGTCTGCAGTGATGCTTTGGATCAAATGTTATACATTATAAATGGCCTGAAGGACAATGGCTATCCACTGGCTGTGATCAAGAAATACAACAACAACTCTCCTTCTAAGCAATCAGACAAAGATCCACTTGATGCAACAGTTCCATCTTATAAGTAAAAAAAATTGTCTGAGTTGATCAGAAAAAGTTTTATCACTCTTTAACGTAAGTAAAAGTTTTAAATGCCATGTCACCATGAGGCAAATCCTAGTCCACCCAAAAAACAAAAACAAAAACAAAAAACAACAACAATAACACAGGAACATCAGTTAAGAATAGATGTGAGGCTGTTTGGTAGGACACTGGGCATAGGTGAAAGAACATCAATGAGCCCTGACTATACATTACACTTAAGCAGTTGCAGAGCATGCTGTTCATAACCACCATGACTGGAAGAAGGCCAAAGTAGTTAACTACAAACAATCTTGGAAACAGAGAAGCTTGATGGAGTCTGGTATATATCAAAACAGGGCCAGAATACTTTGAATAGGGCCACTGATATACTTCCAGGGTGTATAAAGGCATCATAGCTTGAGATGCATTTAGCAGCAAGCATGTTAATAACATCAACTTAGTAACATAGCATCATTTCGAACAGTTACTGCATTTTTGTTATACTGATGATGGCTCACTGAATAGCAGCTGAAATATTTGAACAAGTAACAAATACATGACTTGTGCAACGTGATCACAAAAATATGTCTATACCTAGTGAAACAATTTCCTCTTGCTGAATCCATGTATATTTTAATGATATACTTGTTGTAAAGCAATGTAAAGAACTATCAAAATTCACTTAAAAATTATTTTTTATAATTGAAGCGGATGGACAAAACCACAACTGAATGTAATTTATTTAAAACTAAATAATCAGTAGTCTTAACTTACCTATTATTATAATGACAAGAACAAGGAGGATCTATATAGGTTTGTATAACATGGAACAAAACATTTAATGTAAAACTATATATACCAGTAATGTACTTCAGCACAAATGATGAGCGAGCCATTATGCACAAGTAAATCTAACAAGGCAGAATACGATAAAAGTTGGTTTTGCCTCTACAAAATCTGCATCAGTGAAGTAGGAAGTGGGGGGAGGGGGAGGGGGGGGAGGGGGAGGGGGGGGGGGGGGGGAGCAGGGGGCCAATGGCCCTTCAAGTAATAATTCTCAGGTAAGAACCAGAAGAGTGCATACAGTTGATGAGAGTGGGAAAGAGCACAGGGAACTTGTGATGCCTGCTAAAGAAATATTTTGAGTTCATGAAGCTAAATGTTAGCTAACATGAAAGAGGAAAGAGATCTTAGACAGATACTACAACAATACTTGTATCAGATTAGATAAGCTGGATAATATAGTGCTAAGGTGAGAGAGTCTCACTAGAAAATTATTGGAAGAATTTTAGCAAATGTTAGACCACAAAAAAATTAATGGAAAGAAAGGAAGAATTGTAGCTAAGAGCAAGGAAAGAGAAAGAGGAAGCAAATAGATGAGGGAGTGGAAGAAAGACTGGGAGTGGCATAAGCCATAGCAGAGTGGAGTACATGATAGACTGAATGGAATAGAATATACAAAAAAAGCATAGTTGCCAACCATCCGGTTTAGCCGGGATGATCCTGATTTTCTCAGTAATTTACAGTTTCTTCTCGGTTTATGAAATTATCCATGGTTTTTCCAGGTTTATGGAATTTTCCCAGTTTTCTACTGGTAACTCTCCCGGTTTTTAATCCTTTCCCCTAACAAGTCATGCATGTCAGGTTAATAACAGTACAAATTCCACAGTGTAGCTAAAATACAAATTGTAATACACTGAATAACTCGTAGTGGTAATGATATTATAATCTTTTGACACCAGGGAACTTTCCTAATTGACAAATGAAAGTGAAAACCATCATTAATCTGTATGCATGCGCATCTCTGCATTTTAAGATTTGAATGTTTAATTTGTAGGTATTTTGATAGGTGTGGGTTATCTCGGTTTCTCACCCCGATAGTTAAGCTATAATTTGGTAACAGTCTTGACAAAACTATGCACGAGGTCAGAACTGAGAAAATTGTATGATATAAGAGAATATATATAAGTTTGACGCATGCATCGTGAGTAGTGAGGTTACATAGCAAGTTTGACTATATTCTAGATGAAGCACGGGTGTATGCGCATGCATACAGATTAATGAAATGGAGGGAATAAACTAAGGTACAGGAAATGAACTAAATTACAGAAAATAAAGAAAGATAGGGAATACATGCAATAATTGATAATGTTCAGATTATGAGGTGTGTAACACCACACCATATATGATTTGGATCTTTGCGGCTAAATATCAGCTGCGAGTGCAGAAAGCCCCTAGAGAGTTTTACAGCCAACATTACACCAAGAGTTACAGTACAAAATACTCCAGTGAAGATATCATAGCATGGGAATAAACCACTTCGGCAGAGTGATATGGCTAGATATATCACTCTCAGGTTTTATTTTCACTCGCCCCTGGCTTGTGAAAATAAATTAGCCTGCTCATGAAATATTTTGCCAAATCACTCTCTGACTCATTTATAAATAAGTGTATCTCTCTCTCTCTCTCTCTCTCTCTATATATATATATATATATATATTCATTTTGCTATGAACTATGTGGGGCCAGCCCAACAAAAAGGGAAACAATTATTATCAAGTCCAGAAAACATATTGTAGAGAAGTGAGTGCTGTGGTGCTTGGCACTCCATGCAAGCAAAATTAAATCTTTTCATTTTTGTATTATCTGTGTGCCATAAAATAAGAAAATAGAGTTCTTCTTTTTTTTAAAATCTAAGTTCTTCTCTCACTAACAGTCTTATACTAATGCATTTACATTGAATCAACCTACCTGGGGCAAGTCATTGAGTAAAGGACTACCTGTAGAGAGCCTGGTAGCAGCACTAGTGCTACTTTGACCTCGGAAGTAAGGCGCACTATCATCATGCACCTGGGACATCACAAACAATAATACGAATTAGAACAAAACTTATTCATGGTAATAAAATTTCTATTCTGTCATTTTTGTCAGAGATGAATTTAGTATAGCTTTAGAAATTCTACATACTTGTTATGTAATTTTTACCTCAACATATGCTTGAAATTGTGCTTGCTTTTTAGGGAGCACCTGCTTTAGAAAATACTTATTGCAGATGAAATTAGTCATATTATGGTCAGCCATCGAACATATTTGCCGCCCAAGAGTGCTAGATATCCGACCAAAACAACATCCTTGTTGGCTATTTAGCCAGCCAAAGTGATCAGATCAAACTACTCCAGTGAAGATATCATAGCATGGGAATAAACCACTTCGGCAGAGTGATATGGCTAGATATATCACTCTCAGGTTTTATTTCACTCGCCTCTGGCTTGTGAAAATAAATTAGCCTGCTCATGAAATATTTTGCCATATCACTCTCTGACTCATTTATAAATAAGTGTATCTCTCTCTCTCTCTTTCTCTCTCTCTATATATATATTCATTTTGCTATGAACTATGTGGGGCCAGCCCAACAAGAAGGGAAACAATTATTATCAAGTCCAGAAAACATATTGTAGAGAAGTGAGTGCATGCAAGCAAAATTAAATCTTTTCATTTTTGTATTATCTGTGTGCCATAAAATAAGAAAATAGAGTTCTTCTTTTTTTTTTAATCTAAGTTCTTCTCTCACTAACAGTCTTATACTAATGCATTTACATTGAATCAACCTACCTGGGGCAAGTCATTGAGTAAAGGACTACCTGTAGAGAGCCTGGTAGCAGCACTAGTGCTACTTTGACCTCGGAAGTAAGGCGCACTATCATCATGCACCTGGGACATCACAAACAATAATATGAATTAGAACAAAACTTATTCATGGTAATAAAATTTCTATTCTGTCATTTTTGTCAGAGATGAATTTAGTATAGCTTTAGAAATTCTACATACTTGTTATGTAATTTTTACCTCAACATATGCTTGAAATTGTGCTTGCTTTTTAGGGAGCACCTGCTTTAGAAAATACTTATTGCAGATGAAATTAGTCATATTACGGTCAGCCATCGGCATATTTGCCGCCCAAGAGTGCTAGATATCCGACCAAAACAACCTCCTTGTTGGCTATTTAGCCAGCCAAAGTGATCAGATCTGATTATCAGCTCTACTAATACGATAGTGCTTTTCTGAAATATCAGTTAGAAATTGTAACAACTGACTCGTTTGTCCACAATTAAAGTCTGGTACGATGGGCATTTTTTTTTCTTCTTCTTTTTTCCTCCTTTTCTTATATCAGGAACGTTCTCTCTCTCTCTCTCTCCTCCTCCCCCTCCTTTTTCTCCTTTCTTTTACCCTTTTCTTTACACTCTTACTCCTTACAAGTTTTTTTTTTGTTGCTTTATTCCAGAGTTATTTGCACCAAACTAAAACTTAGTTTACATTTGGACTAAATTATAATTCGATCCAGTATCTATGCTCAATAACTGTGAAAGGGTCTACGTCTCTACGTCTACCATTGCAGCATTCTCAGTGGATTGGGCGAAAGCTTCATTGGAAAAAAAGGGTTTTAGTCATGGTGGTCTACTGTTCTAATTGCACCCAACTGCATTTGAAAATGCGGGATGCCATTTCTATGACGATACCCGTGGAATTAAGGAAAAAATGGCCAAAGGAATAATAGCTTAAAGCAAAAATTCTAGCTTACTGAGTATGACTAGCAGCTAAAGCCTAAAAGTTCACCAACTCTTTTCACAAAGTCTTGGACGAGCAGTAAGCCATAACTCCGCACAAAAACTCGGGCCGAGAGGTCGCCCTTTTCCGGGAAAATGTTATTAACATTACGTAATTCCTTCGTAATAGTATAACGGTTCGTGCACAAAAATCACTCGTAAAACTTTAAGGGTGCTGGCACATAGCAACGCTCGCGCGCGGCTTAATTGAGCAATAAACCACGAAACCACCGAGTTGTAGAGGTAGAGGGCGGACCTTAAATACCCGCGCATAGATAAGAGCTTCCTGGCAGACCGTGGTAAGTATAGTTAACTCGGCTAATGGAGGGCGGGGCTAGAAAATTGCACAGTAGCAAAAAAGTGCGAGACAATTGGAATCTATTTTGCTGTCCAAGTCCAGAAGGACGAAGAGTTAGTCTTTCATTTTTAGTACTGCGGCATAACTTAACAAGGTAATTAAAGTTGTCGATTTATTTTTTTAATATAGTGTACAGTCGTGACCCGACTGGAAAAAAATCATGTGAAAATGTGAATAAATATAAAACAAAATAGAAATGAGAAAAACAAAATCGACAACTTTGTAACAATTAGCTATAGCAAGCGGTGGACGAAATTCCAGCTTCCGTAGTCTTCCTCTGTTTCCAAATAGTGGCGTTTACTTTTGAGACTTTGAGGCTTCATAACTCTTGCAGTTCCGTTTGTGTGTTAGTCATTCTTGATCAGTTGGCTGTCAGTTGACGGGTCTCAGAGATCCCCCGGGCAGCGTGGACCTGCAAGGTATAGAATCGGAGTTACCTTCCATAGCAACAGTTAATTGATTTGTGTGGGCGTACCCAGAGTTTAATTTTTGTGATGGAGCTAACTGCGTGGCTTTCTGAGCATTTAAATAGCCTGCGGAGACGCTCCAAGCTATAGAACAAACGCTAAGCTCCTTTGACCTGTTAAAACTACAGGATTACCAAATAAAATCAATTTTTTAATTTTGTCACAATGGTCGGTTTCTCATAGCCAGTCACATATGTGACCGGTTTTGGGAAAATCGGCCTAAACGCGGCAAACAATTTTTTTCAGTATCCCCGGGTAAAGCCTTATGGGTCGATTTTTTTGAAAACATTTTTATGGCAGAAATGGATAGACACCAGTTAGCTCTAGCTTATGACGCAGTTGTGCTCTAGAACTCACACTAGGAGGCTAGAAACACTAGCCGGTTGGACTCGTGTACGGAGAGTTGCTAAGAAATTATTGGCGGGCTTTTCACTAACAGCCGGGAAAAAACTGTAGCTAACTAATTCACTTACTATTCTACATAATTCACGTACTCACGCAATTCTCGCCATCATAGTTTCTTAAGGAGCCCTGCATTAAGCCTTTTAGACTTCTTCAATCCGCCTGTAACCGGTTTATTCCATAGTGTCCCGGAGACACGCAGTAATAGTATACGGACACAAGGCACGCTCCCTCACCTTAGCAACACCTTTACCTGGCGTTTTTTTTCGAAATAAGCAATAATAAGTTTAGCAAAAATACTGAAGTTTTGTAGTGCGTAGGGCGAAGACGGCTTGTGCTACAGCTTCCAAATTAGGAGGAAGGCATCCCAAGGCCCCGTGCAGCCTACTGGTAGAATAAATTAGAAAACTTTAGATGCCGCGTTTAGCCGGGTTTTCACAAATCCGGTCACATATACAAATTGATAGCTATTTTACTGGATTACTTAAAATGAAAATAATACATTACCTGAATTGCAGCCATACTTTGGAGTTGAGAACCTATACAAGACATAATGGTAACATGTAAAAAAAATTTAAGACTAAGTGAGCTTACAAATTACTCCTGATAATGTATTAGTACCCTACTTGTATATTTAAAATAGTATCTGTAATATCGGCAGGGATATGTTATTGGTGGCTGCAGCCCTGAGATCATCGGATATTGAGAATCAGTTAATACCGTTAGTAATGGTAAGTCCAATTTTTTAGCTCTTCACTGTGCAGAGTAATATACCACTTTTTGCATAATAGTAATAGTTTTGCCTTAACTTGCTTTAAAAAATCATCTCTTGTTGAATATTACTATAGAAAATAAGTAATAAAATAAAATATTTATACTGTTTCATATCACCCAACAGGTCGTTATAAATACATGTATGTACCTCTCATTTTATTGCTAGTTAAAAAGTGATTTGAATTTTCTTAACCCTATCGAATGGTATTCATTAATTCGTGACAGGCATAATGTAACATGAGTACAGGAATCCCAAATATGTGTGACGGCTTGCACGGTTGTCACAAATTTATGACAGGCCCATTCATGCTCTATCATCCTACTAAAAGCATTTGTAGCACATTCAAAACTTCATTAAATTTGACTAACAAAAGGAGAAAGATTGCTATGTATTATCTGTAGAAAGAACAAGTAAGGAACAGCAACAACAAGTGTGATAGTTTGACTAGTGGAAGTGATCTTGGATTCAAAGATTACAACCATATACTGAAGCATTTTCATAATTTGCGGCAAATAGCAAAGAAAAATTATGCCAGAATGACTTGAAAAAACAAAAACAAGTATTTCTAAGGAATTATCGCACAGTTTTGAGCCTAACCCTAAATTAAGACCTGCTTACTTCCTTAGTACCAGAAGAAACTGGAGGCAGTCCAAAAGGCTGAGTTTTTGAGAGAAAAAAGGAACCACACGTTTTTTAAGGGATACATGCACCATCCACCTGATTTTTAATTGTCCACCCCTAATACTGTACTGCTCGCTTTGTTCGCTCGCCAATTATTTATATATTTGATACTTATTCATTCACTTATTAATTGATTTTTTTGTTTCATACCTGATGCAACTTTCTTCCTGGCCTCTTTTCTGGCAGCAGCTCTGTAGTGCCAACCACATGAACAGGACTTGTTCTCAACAAAATCAGATAATTCCTTTTTTCCCGATTTCTTTACAGATTTCTCTTCCGATTTCTTTACAGGTTTCTTTTCCAATTTCTTTTCCGATTTCTTTTCCGATTTCTTTTCGCACGCTTTGAGGGCAGCAATCTGCCTCAGAACCTCCTGGTTTCGAGGCCGCCGATCTCGCCCTTCGAACACCACGAGGCCTGCTGCAAAATCCAAGAGGAGCTTGAAGTTTCTCTTTTTTAAATGGTGGCAGGGTCGCTTCTTAGCCATTACCGCCACCCCGGTTCAGGAACTTCTTTAACCTAATGACAACATCTAGAAGCCATATGTATGTGAAGTTTAATAATAGTCATGGGATGAGGAATGGCGCAATGAATCTGTTTAACTGTCACCCTGTTGTAGCTATGATCGAGCTTCCGACGTCGCTGGACTGGTTAGGGAAAGCATTTAGTGTTGCTCAGACTTCCCTTTTAAATGCTCTATTCGGAGCTGGGGTGACTGGTGTTTCAGTAAAGCATAGGCATGCCAGCATGTGTTGGAAGAAGCTGCTGATGATACTGGCTTAACATATGCAACAAGAATTAGTAAGTTATGAAGATATGGATTAGTATAGAATGGCTATATTATTTATTTGGTTTAGAATTGTGTGAAGGAGAAATAGTAGAAGATAAAGCATTCCAGAAACACTGAATCAGTGAAGACTTTTCAAGATACCTTTGACGTCCTGGCAGAATTTTCAACAGGAATAGACAAAATCAAATGGTTAGATTAATTGATATTTAATAATGCAATCTAAGTTTGCAATAACTGTGATGTAAAATAGTTAAACCACAGCAACTTTCGGAAGTATTGCTAGATAACCAACCTCTCCCTAGGGCTTCCTCCTCAGGATCAGGGTTTTTTTATCAGCGATAATTCCTCATACATAGTAAGTAAATAATAGTTAAACCATTGGTTTGAAAAATTTATCACTCCATCCCGGAAAGGGCATTTATCCCGAATTGTCATGGTCTAATTATTTTATACCATGGTTATACCATTTCATACTGTGTAAATGACCTAATATTAATAGCAGGTTTTGATGGGAAAATTTGGTCCAACATTAACAATTACTATCAAGTACCTCACCACACAGTGGCGCTTGATGTATTGCAGAGTAAATGCAGGTAGCATAATTTATTTTTATTCATTATCATCCTCTACCACTTGGTTAAGGTTACATCAGTTTCTCTCTCCTGCTCTCCTTTTTCATGAACTATCTCGGCTTTTCTTATCTCCTCATTTCCTCTCTTCAGTTAGGCATGGAGTCCCTTCTCCTTAGTCTCTCTCTCCTGCTTCTGAGTCTTTCTGTCCTTCTATCATGATTGTGGACTTGGTTTTGCGAAACTTTTGCTTCTTTAATAAACTGTTTAAGCTCATGAATTATTCATGAATACGCACCATCGTTGTTACTGACACACAAGTGTATTATTATATAGATAGCGCTGAGCCAGTTTACTCTATACTGGAAAGTATAGAGTAAACTGACAAGTGTTGTTGTGATCATGTCAGTATTATGTGACTGTCCACAGGAGATCAGTCATAATACAGCAATCATGATTATAAGGAAGAGATCGTAGAATGTATGCATATGTGACATGCACAGATCACACTACTGGCATAACTAGCATTGCATCACAACATGAAGAGGGTAATACTTGTGCACGGTCAACGTCTGATGAGTCAGGTCGTAAAGGCTGGCCTCTTGGTTGTTATCTGAGACTTTCACTCATAGTAATTAGACGACGATTGTTCATTGGAATTGGTTCCCTGCATTGGACTCCCTCTAACTATGTAGCTAGGGACTAGTTATGCTATTTTAGCTGTGGTTTGATGAGTATGGATACTGACGTATGTGTAACAATGAGAAGTTAGAAATGATGCAATGAGCAACAGAAGGTGATATGTGAATTTGCATGTAAAATGAAGGAAGAACTGTGCTTGCTAGCTAATGTGGAGTGATGGTGATATGATAACTAGTGGAATGTTCAGCTTTGTTTTTTGACTTCAACACAACACAATATATTTAACAGAGAGCATTTGAATTTGCAATTGAAACAATACAAATTTTGACGGTCGCTGCGTATGGGAAACTTAAACACAACACATAAGACTCACCCCAACGTATGCAAACGAAAGAGGCGTATTTAAGGGGGGGGGGGGGGGCATTGGCCCCTGAATCTCGCCCCCCCCCTTAGCTGAATCTTGTTTCCCCTTACCCTCTGACTTGTAAAGTCATTAACCTTACTAGAACATTTGACACTTTTTTCATGCAGCATATTGCTTGAAGACTTTGTGTGTGTGTGACTCATCATCCTCAGTGCTTTAGGTACTTTGAACACAAGCTACAAAAAAAAAAGCATTCTCAAAAATTTAATTTTAGTCCATTTAATAATGCTGTGTATGTAAATTTTGTGTGTGTGCAAATTCTCGCAAAAAATGGGTGAGTGCCCACTCGGCCAATTTTTGTAAGTGAATGGTTAAGAGCTTAGAGGCAAATAAGGAAATGACATGTGTACCTAAGGAAAGGGAAGGCAAAGTCCACAATCATGGATTGAAGTACAGAGACACTGAGAACCAGGAAGAGGTACAGACAAAGGAGCAGAAGGAAT
>WLWD01000099.1_pt1 | contig 118662 bp, 72 predicted proteins | sample 6712731 | NCBI WGS metagenome assembly WLWD01 (sample SAMN12718690, study PRJNA576275) | sponge metagenome | isolation source: marine sponge | host: Mycale hentscheli | place: New Zealand: South Island, Marlborough, Capsize Point | collected 2014-11-01
AACCAACTAGTGTTGTTTTAGTTAACTAAAACTAAAACCAAAACCCCTTAGTTTTGTGGTATTTTACTTTTGGTAAGAATAACTAAAATTAAGCTGTAGAGAACATGAAAAAACTAAAACTAATTATTTTAGAAGACAGTAAATTCAATAATAACTAAAACTACCAGTAGAGTGGATGACAAAAACTAAAACTAAGCAATTTTATTGTAAACAATTCACCTTGAGTTATGTCATTATTAAATGAAAATATAAATTCCCATCAAGTAATTATTCTCTAAACTACATAACAAATACCATACTTTATTAATAATACCCAAATTTTCACAGAAATATGCCATTTTTGAAGTTCTTTGGGAAAACTTCATGAACAACTTTCTTTAAGGAGTCTCATTATTGCAGAATTTGAGAGGCAACATAAATTAACTAAAACTAAGACAATTGATAGTATAACTAACTAAATCTTCTATATGGTATTGAAGAAAAACTAAAAACTAACTAAATCTTCAGGGAGAATTTGGGGAAAAAACTAAAACTAAGCATTCAAGATATTTTTTTAGTATGAATAACTAAAACTAAGAAAGTCTGAAATCTCTGAACCAAAACAACACTACTCGCAACATTATAGTACTAGCTTCCAAGAAGGTATTACTAGCAGCTTCTTCGCACTGCGCTTCCAGACGTCTTTTTTTAAGCATTCCAGTACGCTCATACCTCTCTAGTTGACACAATGCTTTTCTCTTTGCTGGACTCCTCACATACTTAAACAAAGTTGGGACATAAGCTGGAGATACTGGATCATCAACTCTTCTTACCTCCTACAAAATGAGTACTGCATATCCAGGTAAACTCCGTTGGTTGCCAGTCCTTTCTATTAACTGTAGCGATCCAGCTGTTTTTTCTCTCAGGATTGACAGGAAAGCGGTAAAAGTGAAGCCCGCAGCCTTTAGAGAATCTGTTCGAACATCCCACAGCACAGCAACACTTCCCCATCCTTAAAACGCGCAGGTCTATGACGTCAGCCGCAAAGGGTCTTATGCCATGAATGGTTAGAACCATTGAAAGTAGTCTGGCGTACCAACCCTTTACCGATATGTGGTTAGAAAAAGTGCTGTGCTGTTTTGCCTATTAACTAATAATTTAAATTATTGCTGTATACAGTCACTTGTATAATTATACTCACAACCCTTCATTCCATGTCACTTATAATTCATATTTGTTTAATGCTTAAAATTTGATGAAATTGCAGATGGAATGTCAAATTATTGATTGCAATTAAATAAATTGTTTACGTATATTATTATCTAAAGTTTATGAAGCTAAATCTTGTGCTACAATCCATAGATTGGCACAGAATCTACAAAAATAGTGCAAAAAACATTATAATACTAAGCAGCAGATGAAATATGGCTTAGTCTTCATACTTTATAGGTAGAAGTCAGTGTCCACTGCTTAAATTGGAGATTAATGCGAAGATTGAATACACCTGCTTGGAGTCTTCTTCCACTCAGATTTAAGGAAACAATAATGAAAAAATTGGTAGTGTTTGTCTGGAAGTCTGGCAAAAATGCTTAAATTTATGCCATAGTTGGAAACTGCTACGTATGTCACTTGGTTATTAAGATTACTTATGCCATGAATGGTTAGAACTAGGGCTAAGGGGCTAGGGCTAAGGGGGGGGCTAGGGCTATTATGTATTCCACCCTAGATATCTTCACAATGATATTTTCATGTAAGTGAACCATAAAATAACTCAACATATTTCACTCTTGTTATTTCATGCTGTATTGTGCAAGCTCATTACCCTGGTCAAGTTCAACACTTTTCCCAGTTCTACTGCTACCTTACGCTGATGTAGCCTGGTCAGAGCAGCCACTAAAACAACAGCTTGGGGGGGGGGTTGGGAAACCCCTACAGCCAACTTGATATTGTGTGAGATAAGGTCCTAGTACAAACTACAGTAGTGAAGATATCTAGGGTAGAATGAACTACTTATTATACTTATCAGAGTGATGTGGCAGGATGGCTTTATTTTCATTCCCCTCTAAAATCAAAATCGGAATACATTTATGAAGAATTCTAATTGCACAAAGATGATAGATGACAGACTAGATGAAACTAAGTATGCAAAAATGAAATGCCAATAAAACTTTGTTCACTTTTTCCGTTCACTTCATTCTTATCACCTACTCATTAGCAACACGGCTGCTCTACAAACTCCTAAGTCATTCACTGGAACTACTCCAATTCATGTCCACCTAACTCATTATCACCTCATCATTGGGGCATGCTCACTGACCACCTCATGTATTCTCTGTTCATATAACAATAGCCTTCTCTGGCCCTTGTAATTCATTTCACTAGAAGGTCCACAAGACCGAGAATTTATGAATTTGAATTGAACTATCTCTTGACTTATATTTGCACACCTGCGTGGTTTCCTACCCTTCTGGGTACTTACACAATTGAACCTGTGTACAAAAACTAATGTTTATATCAATTATAAGTTCACATTTAGATGTCATTTTTCAACTCCAAGCAGCTCCATCATAATACTGAATATTTGGTCAATGAAAGCAGCAATCAGAAAGTATTCTTGAGTGTGATGGGTGAGTGCCATACTGTGTGTGAAATAATTGCCTTAGTGTATTGTAGTCCATGTAAGAAGTCTAGCTTGCAGTTTCTTAGGAACTTTATGGTGTTATGATTGCAGTAACTTATATCGTTATTAGTGAAAGCACTGTACAAGAAAGTACTTTGACTTAACAATAACTTCTTGCTGAATCTTCTTCAGGGGTCAATGAGGTTGAACTCTCCACACAGTGAAATAAACAAAAAAAAACAACAACAAAAAACAGCCAGGTAAATGGAAGGTACACTTACTGTTTGTTATATCCAAGCATGCCCTCCTGTTATTCCGCTGTATATTTTGTGTACATCTGTACATTATATCATCACAGAGAGTTTGACCTCATTGACCCCTGAAGAGAATTTCGGCAAGAAGTCAAATGTCGAGTTAAGTTTTTATTTACGTAATATTGGCAGTTAGAATCAAGAAAATATGCTATTATCCTTAGATATTAGCTACATAAGCAATAAATTCGTTATTACAATACTAAAAATGCTAATTGTATCAATTCACTCAAACGATAAAAATTAAATTTGTACAAATAATAAACCTAAAAAGTGACTAGTATAGATACCAATACTTTTCATAACATTATGTTGTATTAATACAATGAACAAAAAATCATGCTAGTACAGCAATAATTGTATATTTTATAAAGAAAAAATAAACACAAAATGACAACACAAATTCTAGTTATAGATTGCTGTTCCTAGACACCTGCAAAGTACAATTGAAACATGACTAAGTTGAAAACATCACATTGTCAACAGTAATATTACAATCTACATACCTGTACACAACCAGTTAATCCGAAAACAATTTATTAATCCCCTGCGATGACTGTAATTATGAATTAGAGACCACACACCTCAGAAAAATATTAAAACCCTTTGCCAGTTGAATTGAATGAGGGGCTATATTAAAATTGTCAATAACTTGAAACCCAAAGAGAATTGTTAACATAATTTACGTATCGTAAGAATTAATTTTACTTTCAGATGAAACCAGATGGACCTCCTGTACTATATATACTTGCTCCTTGAGTGTTACCAGAGCAATTTATTTATAACTTTGGTTATGTGGACACTCATAACAGATGAAATGATGATCACAAAATATAATGGCGATAATGCATTGGAGTCTATGCGAGAAGTCTAGTTTGCAGTTTCTGAGGAAATTCATGGTGTTAGGATTGCATCAACGTTAAAATGGATTGCTTAAATAACACCTCGCGATGTGTTTGCCAGGAGTTGATGTCTGGACACCCCACTTTGAGCCCTTATAACTTCTACACCAATGCATACTTTACCAAGTGAGTTTATATAATAATAGCTTATATCCATTAGCTTCTTCCTTTCAAATATCATTTAGTTGCGACTAACTATGGAGACAATATTAGGCTTTTAACTGGGGTGTCCAGGCAGCGCCTCCTATTTAACACCAAAATTAAGTTATCCAAACATCCCATTTTTAACAGTGTATTGTTATTAGTGAGTAGTGATTAGTAACTACAGCTTTGTGAGACAAAATTAATCATATCATACAGTTTTTCAAAATGTTTACTCTTTAAGGGTGCCGGCACACACTTTGAGCACGTAACCCACTAAATAGGCCACGGTTGCTAGGGCGTGATAAACTTACTTCTGTTTTCACCCAGTTATTTTATTAATGCAGGCAAGCAAGTGCTACTAGGAGAAAATGCCTACAAAGAATGAAGACTGGAAGTCGATCGCATCTCAAAAAATACCCCGTCACCATTTTGGACTTCACAGCAGACTGCACATCTACTGCCATTGTATATCAATTTCTTACCCTTGCGTGTATGCCTTGACCATGAGTTTTTGTTGAATTCTATTTTATTTTTCTATTTACTTACCTTACCATGGGAACTATTGTAAGTTGACTCCACCCCACCACAACCATACCAGCATAGTGGAGAGGCACAGCTGCATTTCACGGGCTTTAATTTGTTAAATACAAGGGCGTGACTTCATGGTAGATAATGCGCGACTATTCAGGTGGAGTGTGCTACTAAAGGCACCCGTTGCTATGTGCCAGCATCTGTAAGTACAAGGAAGTACTTTGACAAAGCAACATACAAACTGATCTGAGAATGCTATAATGAATAATCAATTTAAATTTTTTTTGACTGAACATGGAACATGGTATGCTGCTATTGCCATTGAAAGAATTAACGATAAAGTACAAGATTTTGAGCTAACTTATTTTGAGAAACAAATGGTACCACCATAAAACTACACTTTATGTCGATTCTGAGGAAAAGTTAACAACTTCAAACATGTACATAGTATTTAACTGCATGAAATGAAAATATGAAAAGAATAAATCTTACTTGGCACAATATGTAGTTCCTGGATTTCCCTTTGCATTCTATGCTGTTGGTTGATTACAGTTATTGTTATTGCTTTCATTATTTCCACCACGTTTTGCCTTCTTAGAATTAGGACTAGAGTCTTCCTTAAATTGTCCATAACCACCAACCTGATCCTGTCCATTGTGAGGTGACACAGATTGACCTTGCTTTTTTCCAGTCTTATGTTGTAATGGAGAATAGTGCCTATCCACTTCAGGAACCACAGCAGTGTTCTTGACTCTGTCCAGAGTAGAGTATGTGCTGGAGTTAGGAACAGCTGATTTAGTCTGTTGGCGAGCAATATTAGATTTACTGCCTATGACATCAGTGTGATGATATATGTCCTTATCCTATTATAGAAATAAAGAATAAGCACAAGTTAATCTTTTAACATAAGAATTAAAAGGCCCTAATACATTTACATTTACAATTTGTACAGAATCATTCGGTACATATATGAAAGTTATCTCTTTTCCCTAATGACAAAACTAGTTAGTAATTCATTTACTAGAGCAAGCTTCTTAGTTATTATTAATTATTATGTGCATTTATACTTATTTGGTGAGCAAGCAAAGCAAGGAAGACAGAATTAGGGACGTTGATAATTGGGTATATGTTATATGCATGAATGTCTATATGATTTTATTACTACCCAACTTGCCCTAAGAACTGTTGCCACATAGGAAATGCATTAAGGTGAATAGGATGTGGCTAAATGCAAAATTTTCCTAATCAAAAGCATGCGGAGTTATCACATTGGGTTATTATGTCTTCCCACGTTATACAAGTGTTTATTACAGTGTTGCAGTGTTACCAGAGGAAGGTAAGCTGTAAAAACCAAGAAAATTGACAAGTTTGGCCAGGTTGCTATAACTACAAGGGTAATGAGCTTGCATAAAATAACAACATGGAATATCTTGAGTTAATTCATGGGTCATGTACCCAAATATATCATGGTGAAGATATCTAGGGTGGACTTTCACATATTATATATATATTTATATATAATACTTATAGCACGAGTCAGAGTACAATATGGGAAAATATTTTACGAGCACGCAAAATATTTTCACGAGCCAAAGGCGAGTGAAAATGTGGCGTGAGAGTAAAATATCATTCCCATATTGTACGACGAGTGTGATAAGTGATTTATTGCTACTTTGAAATTTTTCTCAACCGGTTACAATACAATTTTTATTGATTTTACTCGCTACGCGCGCGCTACAAGTAGCGTACAATATAAACCGTACAATATGGGAGAATACAGAACGCTCGCGTGATGCGGAAATATTCAAGTAAAAATATCAAAGCTGCAATAAATATATTTATTTATTTATTCCACCCTAGATATCATCACCATGATCTTTAGGTGTATGACCCTTGTTATTTCACACTGTATTGCAAGCTCATTATCCTAGTAGTTCTAGCAACAGGCCAAACTAGCCACTTATCCTAGCTTCACAGCTACCTTACTCTGGTGTAGCCTACTCAACCATGTTAGAGCAGCTGCTAAAATATAGCAAGCAAAGCAAGCAAAGCAAGGAAGCTACAGTATACACATCCCACGAAACAGTATTACTCTTACAGAAAATTCATTATCTAATAATCAAGTCACAAAGACAATATTACATATGTTTTGTACTGATATATCAAGTGAACAAAGGTGTGTTTAAAAGAGATGTTGTTACAGTTACTGCTGACCTAAACAATAGCATGCAAATCTCAAAGCATATATTTAACTAAATATATCTCTAACTAGAATACATCATACAAATACCCCCATTTCTTTCTGGAACTACAGTAGTAAACAAGTCATATTTTAAGCGTTAGGCTTAAAACTGTGCAATAATTCCTTGAAATTGCTTCTTTCTTATCAAGTCCCTACAGTTGCAACGAGCAGTATATGGCATTGTCACCTAGATATTGCCTTTTAAGTATAGATTCAGCAGAAGCTATCACTACTGGGGGAAATTGGGATAAAGTAATTCTGTGTTAAAGTTAATAGTTAATTTCTACACAGAACGATGCCTTAAGAGTTTGAAGATTAACTTCAGGGTAAACCAATAAATGTAGCTTTTTAGTTATTTTAGCATACAAATCTTAAAGTAACAAAATCAATTTGATTAGTTGTTCTGAAATGGCTTGCTCGCTGTGCTGTAGCACATCACTTATAACTTATAGATCGATTCAATATTATCCTTAGCTGTTATTTAGAGGCACACTTCATTCAGTCTTAACACATATGATGCACCTCAAAATCTCTTAACATTCTCCTTATATTATAGGCCATTTCACTCAATTCAATGGTCAATTTAAAAAAAAGAAGAGAGATTGACAAATGAACAGAAACTGATTTACTAGTGACTACCCTTGACTATATGTTAGAATATCCTTTATGACTCAATAAATACTCCAAGTTTCCACAGTGAAAATAGTGCAACATGTCTATCTGAAATACCTGGCCAGTTGTTATGTTGACTACAGCAGTGTGCATTTCTTCTTTTACTCTATTGACACCCTGTTGACTAGTTTCGTCAAATTTTTTATGTCCATATGGTACAACATTAGCTTCAGCTTCTTTAATCTCAGAAGCAGTCATGTTCTTTGTTACTTTCTAGAATATTATGATAAAGTTGTGTACATAAAAATTTTAAACAATATAAATATACTTAATATTTAATAACAGAATCAACAAGAAGTGGAACTTTCAGCGCCTTTGCAGATTTCTTTATTGTATCATAACATTATACTTATATATATATATCATACTGCTAAGACAAAAAAAAAGAGAACTGCTGAATATTAGCTACTATATTAGCTATCATATCAGTTAATGGAGTAATTAGCTATCATTATGATGCAGGCTAAATGTATTTTTCATACATTAACAACCTTCAATGATTTTTTTGTTTCATCTAAAACGTAAAACAGTTATGGGTGCCTTGACATAGCAACAGGCAAAATAGCAACACTGTGCATATTAAATACAGGAAGTGCTTACAATACAGAATGAACAACTTAGTTATTAAGGAAATTTTCTTGCCCACAATTGATATTCCTCACGAAGTGGCTATTGTCCTAGTTAGATGTATATTGCAGCTGCTTAATACTTATTTCCTAGTATTGTTTTGAAACAGGCTGTTAGTTCAAAAATGCAAGGAGGTTTTCACCAACTGAGCAGATCTTGCATCTGCAATAGCAATTAATCACCAAAGGTGCAAACCCTCAGCGCTACCTTAAAGTATCTAATAGCTAATTATTATTTCAAAGACCGGAATAAATTATTTGGTGTTGTATCAATATGTCACTATAGCTTGTGTAAGTTGATATGGTTCATCCAAGTCTATATATAGCTCTTGCTGTCTTCATAAGAACACATGCAAGAGACGCTCACCTACCTGGTAGTTTCAACAGGGAACTCCAACAGGTGACTCATGAAGCAAAATCTATCGCAGGCAGCCAAATATCAATTGCTCACATTAGAACAGTGTGACAATAGTGGGCATTACCAACAATGCCTAATGATCGTAAAACCAAAAACAACAGCAAAAAGAACTAGCTTTTTCCAATAAAGTAAAGACGCATTAAAGGGACTTAAAATGTCCAGTCCTACATTTTCATGCTTGTTTCAATCTTCGGGAGGCTGCATCTTCAAGATCCGCTTTTAGTTGTGTGACAGAATGACTGACTGACAGACAAACTGAATATACTGTAACCCTCTTGCGCATGCATGCTGAGGGTTAAAAATAAGGAGGAAGGATAAAAGGAAATATATAGCTACCATATGGAGGTACTACGAGGCTAGTGAGTTAAACTTGCTTGCAAAAGCTGTCACTTCATCACAAGGTGAGGAAATACAAACTTTTAACTTAACTACCAGAAAGTTGTAGGTAGCGGAGATACCAAGGGCGTAGCCGGACCTCTTTTCTCGTAACCTAGTTAAAGGTAAGGATCGTAGCATACGAACTCCAAGCAATGTTAGTGACTTTTTCTGAACAACACGGGTAATAATCGTGGCATGCAGAAATATGGTATCATAATATGTGAACTCACAGCCACACGGTGTACATGGAGCAGTAACAGCTATGGTTTCACCAGCTTCTATGGAGCAGAAACCGCACAAACCAGCAGCAAATTTTACTTTTCCAAAGAGAAACTTTGGGAAGAAACAAGATATTAAGAGGAGTTTTCAACAAGGCTGGTTTGCTGGATGGACTTGGCTACACTGTGCTCAAACACTGACAATACTGCATTTAGCTTATTTGTAAAAAAAAAGCTGACAAAGCTGGTAAGCTGTGATCTTAAAGACCAAGTTTTTGCTTTCACAAGAAGAGGATTCACCAATTGGAAGAATTATTTCGTAGGCATGAAGAGAGTAGGTATCACAAAGAAGCTCATGAAATGATGGTTACTATTCCTAAAACTATAGGAAATATTGTTGGCATGCTATCTAATATTCATATTCAAGCACAACAGGAGAACAGAAGAGTTAATTTAAAATATTGGAAATGGCATGGTATTTAGGAAGACAAAGGAATTGTTTTTCATGGGCATGATGAATTGGAAAGCTGTTTTATTCAATTGTTTAAGCTTCTAGGGAAACATGATCCTAAGCTTAATGTATGGTTACAACATAAGGTTGATCGACAAGTAGTTCGTTATTTGCACTGTCAGTACACTCATCAGCCATAATTATAAAATGATTATGTCACTTGAGATTTCTTGCTGAATAATAACTGGCATTAATTGCAACATTTCATTTTGTATGGTTGGACTTAAGTATGGTGATTCATTTTTGGTGGGTGGATCATAAACTTGAGCTTCACGAAGATTTTATTGGACTCTATAATTATTCTTGATATAGCATCAAGCACCATTTTTCCTGTCATTAATGCTTTCTTGATAAGGATGAACTTGCTTGCAGTGGAACAGATGTCGACGTCAGTGTTTCGACGAAGCTACTAATATGTCAGGAGTCAGGAATGGAGTTGCTACAAGAGTTTTAAGCATTGAACCCAAACCACTGTATACCCATTGCTATGGGAATTCACTGAGTTTATCAATGTGCAAGGGCGTCGGAATGTGTGCGGCATCAATATTATAAGAAAAAGTGGTATGTCTATTATTTCTTCCACTCTCTACCTGATCTTGATCTAATTTATTTATCCATTTATTTACTTTATTTTAAAATCATTCACATGACCTTTTCTTAATTGTTTATTTATTTTTTTAATTATTTAGATTTATTATACTTCAAGTGTCAGTAGTATTTTAAAGAACTGATACAAATTCAGATCAATTAACACCATCATTCACCTAAATGCCACTACACATTCATATAATTACTACCATCAATCACCTAATATTACTAGATTAAAACTTTCTCACCTAGGAAAAAAGCAAAGGAAAAAAAGTGAAAAATCTTGGTTGTCGCCGGGAATTGAACCTAGGGCCACTAGCTTTAGCCACCAAGCTACGACAACCCTTGACTTTCAAGACCTTTACATTTTTTAAAGTTTGTATGAAAGGTCAGAACTTGATAATTGTCACCTAATTACTTTTTCATCCAATTATCACAAAAATTCTTCTCAGACTACCATCCTTCAGTTCATTATGCAAACTTTTAATTTTAGCTGAATAATGTCCGCTGACCAAACTTTCTAATAACTAAAAATTTCTGTGCTAAGGTAATCTAGAGATGTGCTTCAGCACAAAATGGTGAGTGAGCTGACTTAGCTGAAGCAAGAAAAAATAATGGAGGATATTTAAATTTTCATTTCAATGCTAACAGCTAATAATATAGCCACATGTGTTAGTTAAATGTTGCTTTCAGATGTTTTGAGCTATTTTTTAACAGCACACATCAATTTTAAAGACATACTTTTGTCAATGGATTATGTCTAGTGTTAGTAGTTATTCAAAAAATTATTATATCACAGTAGTATATTACCAACTTTATCTAATGAGTATGACCATTTTTCTTGGACTATTATCTTCCTTCATATATGCACATTATTGTACAAACTTCTTATTTTAGCTGAAGTAAGTCAACGACATAAATGTCCGAGAACTACATTGTGCTACGCTAAGCTAATCTACACATCTCGTAGCCATGTACCTCTATGGCATGTATACTTATTCTTGACTTATTGTTGATCAAATAAATTATTTTCAAAATAGATATGATATAGAAGACAACAAAGTGTTTGAGTAAAATCAAAGAATGTTATTGTTACAGAAATATCATAGAAGTAAGCCTAATGGTTTGCCCAGAATAATTATAAAATTAATACATCTGCATCTGTAATGTTCAATATTTAATTCTTATTTTGCTCTTTTGTGCAAACAACTATTTACTTATTACACCTCCACCGTTGCAGAGTACGCTGTTTATTACAATCATGTGATTGACTCAAGAAAGCTAAAGTGATTGATCACAGGTCATCGTGGAAATAGCGATGTATAATGGAGTCACGATATATTATGAAACAGGGCAACAATGCTATGAATAGGGACACTGGGATACTTCTTGGGGTGTATAAGAGCATCTTAGCTTGAGGCATTGCTAGTATCACCAAACATATTTATAACATTACCATAGCTATAGCATCATTTCTAGCAGTTACTATTTTGTTTCACTGATGATGGCTAGCTGAATAGCAGCCAAAACATTTGATTCTGTGACTAATGGTTTAAACTTTAATAATCAAGGATGTCTATACCTAGTCACAAAAATATTATACAGGAAACAGCTATTTAGATTATTTGTTTGGATAGTATCATTAACTATTGCTGAATTAGAATTTGTGCATGCATCAGTAAAACAGAGATTGAGTTGCTGCAGTGAATCATATTTGGCAGAAAAGCTACCTGCTCATATTGTTTGATTAACATTTTTAGTGTACATGATTTTGCTATAATACAGCAAGTGTACAGTAGTGCCAGCTTCAAATATTTACTCAGTGTAAATAATCACTCTCTAAAGTCACTTCAATACAATAATAAGTATAAATCAGTGCACTAAGCTTCATGATCTGTTTTTAGTTAACAAAAAAGCTGACCTAGTAGACTATAACAGAATCTCATTTATCTTTCTAATGTGTGTGAATCTGCCTCACAAGTAAGTATTTAAAAAAGATTTCCTAGTTAAAGTTTTATTCTTTAATAAATGATACCCTAGAATACAGGGTTTTGGTCCATGGTAAACTGAAATAAAAGAGGCCTATGTATTTACCTTAACTTTTCAAATTCAGCTTGGTGGGATTAAAACATAATGTTAGCATGCTTTATTAATACTTACCACACCAAGCATCTCCACCAACTGTTAATCTTTACGTTTTGTCTGATGTGGTTTAGTCTTTGAGAACTTTTCATAAACTATATAATAAAATATATTTCTAATGAACACAATATGTAGCACTTCACTATCAGGACTAGCAATTATAAGGGACATCATAGTCTATCGCTACCTTGGTTCACCTATTTGCTACTTGTATCAATACACAAAAGCCCATCCATAGAGTAATGGTTTCTAATGGGTCACTAAATAGAGTAAACAAACTCGACAGACCTCCAGCTCCAGACAAGGCAATAAGGAAATAAATAGGGAACACATACTTTGTCAACTAATAAAATAGTGCTTAGTACAGAGTAGTTTATAGTACACTATTACAGTTTTATGAACAAGTTAGCGCAAATATGATACCAAAAGTGGTAACTACTAGAAATATGAATAAAATAATTAAGTATATTGGAAACATAAATATTAGTAGGGAAGTTTATCAATGAGATTAAAAAAATTTAGCAACAAATTTTTTTTAAACTATTTAGTTACATGTTCTTATAAAATACATTATTTGATAGTATGTAACTACAATTCTGTATTAAGCATAAAAAAATGTTTACCAAGGATATACAGTAGACCCTCAGTTATCCGAACCCCGTTTATCCGAACTCTCGCTAATCCGAACACCAATTTTGGGGAATTATAATGATATTCATTGGAATTTTGCTGTGCATTAAATAGATAAGCGATTAAGACCCCATTCAAAAATGACTTATTTTGAATATCCAAACATTTCAAATATCCGAACAACCCTCGGTCCTGAGGTGTTTAGATAATTGAAGGTCTACTGTATACTGTAGCATGCTTTAAATTGAACACAACTATATTTGTTTATACCATATTAAATTTAATCCAACGACTTAAACTATGTCACAACTGCTTGGGTAATGATCACACTACTCAGAATTGCAGATGGACAACAACTTGCAAGAATTGTAGCAAGAGTTCACTACATCGTGAGTCTACAACTAATATATCTTCAAGACAGATGTTAATTCTCAAACTCCTCTACAGCCAGAACTGCCTTACCAAATTCAAACAAAGAAGTCACAACTGGTACTGACGACCTGTCAGCTAATTAGAAGCTAATGGTCACCAGCAAAAAGACAAAGCTCTCATTAATACAGGTTCTTTTGTTTCATTTATAACATCTAGATTTTCAAATGCTTTGCAGGCTAAAAAGATTCCCAAGACCACCACTATAGTTGAGATACAAGGTGCTCAAATACCCAACAGTTCACTTTTGGTGGATCTCATTCTTTCTCCTCTTAATGGAACCATACCTCCTGCGTAGACGACTGCAGTAGTGGTGTACCAGATTACATCAGATTTACCCATGCAGAAGCTTCCAAACATTCGGCAGTCACCTGTTCTAAATGGATTACATATAGCAGATACTGACTTTGATCTTCCCGGTAGAATCAACTTGCTATTGGGCATGGACTGCTGTAATTACATCATTCAACCTGCTGTCGTGACTGCTGAAAACTCCTCTCTCAAAGCATACTAATCCATATTTGGGTCCTTGCCACTTATCGGCATCCCAGGGGATGTCACATGTGTCTATTCATTCCATTGCAGTAGATGAACAATCACACCAGCTAATCAAGTCTTTCTGGGAATTTGAAGAACTTCAGCCAACCAAATCTCACTTGCCCTAATGTCAATTTCATTACTAAGAATCACATTCCATTTTGTAAGCACTAATGTTCTTCATAATTGGTAGAAATTGTTCCCACACTCAAATAGAACAGTTCTCCCACTCAGTGTAGTCTCATGAACCAGCCTTTCTCAGTGCGTAAAGGGGTATGGCACAGGGGAAGGAGAACATCAGGTAACTTTTGCCAGGTTTTCGTGAAATTGTCTTGGAATGTTGGGACAACCAATTAAGTGATTACAGTTTGTGGGAGTACAGAAGGCCCTCCCACATGAACTATGAACCTAGATGTTTTGGTATTGTAGATGCATTTTGTGTAAGGGTCATGGGTCCATTCATCCATTCATTCACCTAATAGCTTGTGTAGTATTGTGATTGTCACTTGTGTTACGTTATCCATGTTAGCCCTGCCAAGAATACAACTTGTGCGTCATCAATGCAGACCGTGGCAGAGCACCTATATAAACTGTTGTACTTGTGATCGTTGGTAGTGTTGTCCACTTAAACTAAACCCTAGTTAAACTGAGACATCAGATTGAGGCCAAGTTCAGGCTGTGCCCTCAAGTTGGCAACATTCTGGTGGCAGCGACTAGTGCTACCATCAGTACGCTTTAAGCTTCAAGGAGCTGAGAGCCTACAAGTGGTGGCAGCGGTGGGATCCAACGAGGAGATATTCCGACTGGACCGCCGAACCTACGAGAACTAGACTGCTGAGGAGACATTCCACCCGGGAGAAGTCCTGGGAAAAGCAGCAACCTACCTGGAAAGACATTCCTACAAACCATACCAATCTTGTTACGGCAAGGGAGGAACGGGACCGAAGGAGATATTCCTCTGTCCAATCCTTGGGGAACTGGTTGAACTTTGTTGTTTGTGGAGTTTTGTGAATGATATTTACTGTGTGTGGATTACGTGTAAAAGTCTGACGTTGTGGAGTTATTTTTTTTCTTTTGTACAGGTTCTTAGCTGGGTAAGGTTCTCTTGCGCACATGTCGGGACCTGGACGTGTGGATCCGAGGGGAAAGACCACGCGGGGGTTGACTGGTATTTCTGAAGAAGAGTACCGACCGTCCCATCGCCCAGAAAAAACAGAGAGGTCCCCGTATCTTACGCGTGCGGCGGAAATAGCTCATTAGGTACATTCTTCGGAAGAGGACGAGGAAGGAGGCGCAGGAGTAGAAGGGGGTGAGGAGATGGAGGAAGGCAGGGGAGCAGCAGATGCGGCAGCTAAGAAAAAGTAGACCAAGAGAACAGAAGGAGGGGGGTCCAGAGACATGTTGGTGTTATTTCAGATGATGATGGAGAGAGAGGCCGAAGAGAAGGAATATAGAAGAAGGAAGGAAGAGGAAGAAGCGGCAGAAAGGAAGAAACGTGAGGAAGCTGAATTGGAGTTAAGACGGGAAGCAGAAGCGGCGCGAAGAATGGAGATGACAGCTGCAGAAGAAGCCCAGAGAAAAAACATAGCGGACATGTTCCGCCAGTTACATGACTTAGAGGGAGAACGAAGGATGCGGGACGGAACTTCCAAGAGAGAAGAGGACGCTGCTCGCCGAAGTGAGGAAGAAGACAGGAAACGAGAAATCCGTAAGGAAGATGACATAGCCAGAGAAAGACGAGAGTTGCTGAATGAGAAGTTGAAGGGTCTGGGTAACTATAAGGAGGGTAGCGAGCTAGGTGGGTTTCAAGAGAAGTTTGAGAGAATTTTGAAAGAGAGTGGGATAAGTGACAAAGACTGGGCTGCCTGAGAGGTTATGCTCTAGGGTTGCGGAGGCGAGAGATGCAAAGGCTAGTTACGAGGAGATAAAGGGGGTGTTGTTAAGGGCGGCTGGGGAAACGGCCATTACTTATGGCAACCAATTGCTTGAGGTTACAGGAGAGTTTTTTAAGGGAATGAGTGCGGGTGAGGCACTAGAATGGTTGAGGAGAACTACTGGGGGAATGTGTAGAGACTGTGATAGCATAGAGGATTGCAAATTGACCATTGCGATGGCCTTGTTGCGAAAGGTTTTGCCTCAGAGTGGAAAGATCTTCTTAGAGTTACGTAAGATTGGGAATTGGGGGTCATTAAGAAGACTGGTTGTCTGGAAGGCAGCGTGGAAATTATTACAAACCGTTGGGGGCGAGTGAGAGCCCTTATCAGAGAAGAAGTGGGGGTTACAATAATAGTATGAGTGTGTCAGGGAGTGATGTGCGTGGAAATGTAGAAAGGAGTGGATATAGTATTGTGAAATGTTTTAACTGTGGTGAGACGGGTCATAGATCGTTTGAATGCAAGAAGGGAGGAGGTGGTGTTGGCAGACAGGGTCAGGGTATCGTGCCCCGTACTCCTACCTGCTACAACTGTGGCAAGCCAGGACACCGGAGTCCAGACTGTCCTGATAAGAAAATTGGAGGGCCCATTAAAAGAGATTCGGGCCCAAGAAAGATTTCTATGTTGGGAACTGGTGGTGGTAGTGGTAACATGGCTTTAGGACTTGTGAATGGTGTGCGTACCGAGATTCTAATAGATTCAGGAGCGGTAGGGAGTAGTGCCCGTGTATGCACAAATGTGTGGGGATGTGTACGTGAAGGGTTCAGTGGGGAAGGAAAAGAAATGTCAGTGTTTCATGGCAGATTTTGTGGTAGGAGGGTTCTACAAGAGGACTCGTGCCATCATAGACGATGACAGCCGTGATAGTGCTGTGTGTATTATTCCCTTTTCGGTCACGAATAAAGGTGAATATGAAGCCTTTTCTAGGGCAATTGAAGAGTACACAGGGGGTGAGACAGTAGAGGTCAAGGTTATGACAAGGAATAGAACGAGAATTGAAAAGGAGAAGGATAAAGATGATAGTGAGATTCAGAATGTACAGGGGTGGAGTGTAATTGAGCCTGTGGATGGCCCGGGGGATAGGCCTAGCGAGAGTGTTAGCGGGGAGGAGAGCGTTGATAGTGTGGTAACAGTAAGAGAAAAAAATGTTGGGGTAGAAGAGTGTTTAGGTGAGGAAGGTGTAGCGACCTCTTTAGATTCAGTTAGTAGTGGGGGAGAAGAGTTTGCACAAGTAGTGAGTATTGCTAAGGACATAGGTCCAGTGTCAGTTGGGAAAGACCGGGAAGAGTTTAGGGAGGCAGTAAAAGCTGATGATAGTCTCAAAGAGTGGAAAGAGTTGGGAGATCGACGTGAGAGAGGGTTTAGATGGCATGATGGTGTATTGGTGAGAGGGTTACATGTTGGTTGGGAAGAGTTTCGTGAAGTAATAGTATTACCGAAGAGCTATAGAGAGAGAGTGATGAAAATAGGGCACGACAGAAATGGACACCTGGGGGCAGACAAGGTACATAAGCTAGTGAATAAGTATTTTGTGTGGCCAAGCATGGCTAGAGATCTCATTGACTATTGTGGTAGCTGTGAATTGTGCCAAAAAAAGTCAAAGGCCAAGCCCAGGAGAGCTCCAGCTGCCCTTTGAGAGTATAGCTATTAACCTGGTGGGCCCCCTCCCTAAGGGCAAGGGCGGGTACCGCTACCTATTGACTTATGTGTGTTTGGCTACAAGGTGGCCAGAAGCAGTACCATTGAAGAACATTACAGCGAGAAGTGTAGTTGAGGGATTGTGGTCAACCTTCTCGAGGACATCTATCCCTGAGTTGATTCTATCTGACCAAGGGACACAATTTTGTAGTAAGATGATGAAGGAATTTAGTGGGTGGTTGGGCATAGAAAAGATAAGGACGTCCCCATACCATCCTGAGAGCAATGGTTGCGTTGAGAGGTTACATGGCACATTGAAATCTATTTTGGGCAAGGGTATGGATCAAGGGTTGGATTGGGTGGGGCAAATCAACTTCGCTCTATTTGTGCTTAGGCAGATGCCCCATGTCGACTCAGGCTACAGCCCATTCGACCTGGTGTATGGGTTTCGAGTAAGGACTCCCTTAGACGCATTATATCATGGGTTGGTAGAAACAGAAGAGAAGGAACTAAGTGTGTGCGATTGGGTGTGTAAAATGGCAGAAAGGTTGGAGGTAGTTAGGGATTATGCAGCATTGGGAATAGCAAAGGGTCGTGAGACGAGAATAAAGTATCTGAACAGTGGGACTAAGCTGAGAGAGTTTGTGAAGGGGGATAAGGTTATGTACCGGATATCTGGAATGAGCTGTAAACTGTCGGACTCGTGGGAAGGTCCGTATGTGGTAATAGAAAGGACTGGGGAGGTAAATTATAAGATAGCAAAGGAGGGGAAGGAGAGACACTATAAAGTAGTCCATGTAAATTGTATTAAAAAGTTCAAGCAGAGAGCGAGTATTAACAGGTTGGATGTAGTGTTAGAGGATGAGAGTGAGGAAGGTAGTGTGTTGAGTGGAGAGTGTGAAGGGTATGTTGAGAGTGAGTTGACGAGACTTTTAGACGACTTCACGGATGTGTTTTCAGACAAACCTGTGAACACTGAAAAAGTTACGATGACTATTGACACGGGAGACTCAGCTCCCATACGTCAAGCTCCATATTCGGTTCCATTGGGAATCCGTGACAAAGTTCGGACCGAGCTGGAGATTCTGGAAGATCAGGGGATCATAGAACGTTGCGACAGCAAGTGGGCTTCCCCTCTTGTACCAGTCAAGAAGCCTGACGGTTCACTTCGACTGTGTGTCGATTACAGAAAGCTCAATGCAGTCACTAGAAAAGAGCCATACTATATTCCTGGGTTGGAGGAGATGATTGAACTGATAGGCAGTGATGGTGTGTTATCAAAGGTGGACCTTGCGAAGGGGTTTTATCAGGTTGCTGTGGAAGAAGAGGATCGTGACAAGACATGTTTCATTTGCCCGTTTGGGAAATTCAGACTCGTGAGGATGCCGTTTGGACTTACCAACGCTCCAGCGGTGTTTCAAAGGCTGATGGAAGGAGTTTTGGTGGGATGTAATGACTTCAGTAAAGTCTACATTGACGATATTCTTGTGGTGTCGAAGTCGTGGAAGGAGCACTTGGAACATTTGCGGAAGTTACTTGAGGTATTGAGGCGTTCCGGATTAACTTGTAAGAGGAAGAAATGTTGTTTTGGTAGAAGGTGGTTGGAGTTTTTGGGTCATAAGGTTGGTGATGGTGTTATTTCCGTGCCTGCTGCGAGGGTACGGGCAATCAAAGATCATCCTCTGCCGAAATCGAGGAAACAGCTACGGGCGTTTCTGGGATTGGTCAACTATTACAGAATATTTATCAAGGGCTTCCACCGCTGGTCAGCCCTCTTGACCCCCCACACGTCCTCGCTTTCGGTGAGTTGGACTGAAAGGAGCGCAGTCTAGATACAGTGCCCAAGAATTGGAGGGTTTAGCGGTGTACGAAGCCATTCGTCACTTCTCATACTTCCTACACGGGAGATGTTTCAGAGCGATTACGGACCATAAAGGGTTGCTTTCTCTCAGGTCTGGGAGACAGGAGAATAAAAGAATTATGAACTGGTCGCTGAAGCTGAGCGAGTTTGACTACGAGATGGTGTATAGAGCGGGAGATCAGAATGTTGTTGCTGATGAACTCAGTAGATGCTATGCCAACGAATATTGGAATCTGTGCCAGGAGGGCACCCGTCTGAAGGAGGAGGGGGAGATGTGGGAGTACAGAAGGCCCTCCCACATGAACTATGAACCTAGATGTTATGGTGTTGTAGATGCATTTTGTGTAAGGGCCATGGGTCCATTCATCCATTCATTCACCTAATAGCTTGTGTAGTATTGTGATTGTCACTTGTGTTACGTTATCCATGTTAGCCCTGCCAAGTATACAACTTGTGCGTCATCAATGCAGACCGTGGCAGAGCACCTATATAAACTGTTGTACTAGTGATCGTTGGTAGTGTTGTCCAATTAAACTAAACCCTAGTTAAACTGAGACATCAGATTGAGGCCCAGTTCAGGCTGTGCCCTCAAGTTGGCAACATTCTGGTGGCAGCGTCTAGTGCTACCATCAGTACGCTTTAAGCTTCAAGTAACTGAGAGCCTACACAGTTGCATAAATGTCATTCTTACTCATTGACCGCATTTATTCAACTCATCACTTACCTCACTTTATTTTGCAATGTTGTGCTCAGTAGATATCGTGTAGGTCTATGATGTCACAAAAACGAAATTAATTGTATTCCATCATTTCATGAAAACCTAGTGAAAGTTACTAAACATTCTCCGAGAACACGAGACTACACTCAGTGTCAAAGTAGCGTAAGCAACCAATTATCGATCATCACCGATTATAATCCAATTATTCGCGACTATCCGGAATAGAAATCCAAATAAAAAGGTTAGGATCTCATTTACTGACTGGACTTGACCTGCACTGACCAAATCAAATGCACTGTGTACACTTGAACCCGCTACCGCATTGTTCTTTGCCGTAAGACTTAGCCATCTTCACAACCTAAACATGTTAACGTTATTAGCCTATGAATATTCGAGGAAGAAGTGAGAAGTAGGTGAATAAAAATGCTTACTATATGGTTGTTACTCAGTCTTGCGTTATGTTTCTCAATTGACTGAATGAACCATTGAACATGTGCTCTCACTACTTACCCGCGATATGATATTTATAAGAATACAAAGAATGCTGTTGATACAGAAATAATGATAAAGTAAGCCTCGAGGTTTGCCGGGACGATATAAAAATAGCGTACATGCGTAATATTAATGTCTTGCTCACTGGCCCGAACAGTGCCATGAATAAAACTTTTCTCAAAATATTGAAAAGATGTCTTAAGCAAGTTTATACTGCTGGTGTTTACTGGAAGTTGTTTTAGCTACTCTAGTTGTGAGACTATACAAATTATTTTTGTTTGCAATGACTATACATAATAATTTTCTATATTGATGGAGATAATGTGTGTGCCTTGGTTTTAGCGACATTGTGGTTAAAACAGTCAGTTTAAAGAACAGTCTAGTAAAAAAAAAGTGATGGAACAAGTATTGAAAAACAATAAAGATATAAAATTGGGTTTTTGGTTGCCCAAATAAGTCATAGTAACTAATAAAGTCATGTTTGTTCTAAAAAGTAAGAAGAAAAAAAGGTAAAATGCCCCATGTAATTGTTCTGTATCTCTAAATCACAGTCACATTTAATGATAGCTTAGTATATAGTATGGCAAATTTTAATCTAAATGGTCTTTCACTAAATAAAACAGGGATCTAGGATGTACATTACATGGGACATCGAACCTTTCTTGTTTTCATACTACTTATAGCCAAATTATGACTGTGCTAGTTCCCATTCTTATTGCACAACCCTAAATTTTCAATATTTATATTTTCGACATTTTAATTACTAGTGCTTATATTTATATAATTGCTTAAGCCATAGTTGCTGCAGCAACAGCCGTGTTTTTAAAATGTTGCGCACACTAAGTTTCTCACTGGAAAAAGTGATATCACACTCCTGTACACAAAACTAACATTGTACCAAAAAGAGTGACATAAGCCATTTATTTTGGACAAAATAGAGTAACATATATAAATTGGTATCTTAATTGTTCCCAACTTCATTCTATTCACTCACCAAGTACTACAACATACTGATTATTATTTACACTTCATAAGCATCAGCTAAATAGTGTCCTGCTAACCAGGTTAGTAAACAATTAAAAAAAAAAAATCCAACTCATTCAATAATTGACTTACTCTTAAATACATATAGCCACCATGACAAGGTCAGAATGAGACTAATGATACCATATGCCAATGCTGCAATGATGAGACCATCTCTGTGTGTCTGCCACATCCTGTCACATGAATCTACCATGAAAATATTATGTAGTGATTATATCACAGATTTATGCAATACTAATGCATACAAAATGGTAGCTAACCGTATAACTTTATAATGCTCAATCCTCTCTGCTCTGTAGTTATATGTTGTTAAAAAAAATAATGAAAAAAACTGTGGACTTGTCTCAATGAAATTTGTATGAAACATGCATGTGGACTATAATATTTCTCTGCTAAATTAACCAGATATTATTAAGAGAGCGGGCATTAGGTGGGAAAGAACTATTTATCCATTAGAATGACAATGTTGTCCTTACTAAACTGATTAATAGGCTGCTAAGTAGCAGCGAGAATTGTTATGAGGGTGAGAAAAGCGAGTGAGACATTCTCAGTGGTAACACAATATAAAATCAGAGATATTCGTTAGTCTATGTATACATGTGGAAATTCGTACATCATTTAGTACATTGCCCCTCATGACTAGATGTTCACTTGGTGGTTGACCCTGTCCTATTCTTCACTAAACAGAATCCATTGGTTTAGCAATCATTACATATATCATAGAATAATTCTTAATTGTTTACTTTATTGAATTAGGCTGTCTCTGTCATGATCTGAATGTTGTGCGATACCGTTTGGTCTTAAAAACTTACACTAACTCGAAAGAAAAGGAACTCCGGTTTTTAAGTTTTAACTGCACTCGCAAAAGAAAAAGTTTTATGCAAACCCTGCAGCTGTTACCACACTATCCAAAAAATAACCAATTAATCTGCCAGGATAACAAGATAATAATTTTGGTATTTGTTTTCAACTGTAATAAATATAGTGTTCATTGGATATCTTGTCTTGAGTATTTCCACATCACGTGAGTGTAGACTATTCTCTTATATTTAACATTGCATTGAATACTCCAATACACCAATGAGTAGTTATGAAACTTTTTTTAGATATAATATGGTGGAGTTATCTTTGAATGTTGAGGTCTTGAAGCACAACTATTTTACTACTTCAGAAAATATCCAATCTGCAATGAACAATTTATTACACTTGTCTGACAATATGGGGGTGGGATTTCACTCTCATGCTTGTATTTTCAGTCACTGTCAGTTTGTAGTGAGCAAAGTTAGATGGAAAATATAAATATATTTGATATAAACTTGCTGGTGAATTAAGTTTATCAAACAACTATAAAACTCTGTACCTTTTTATTGAATAATTTAATGGGTCTGTAGCCATTCTTTTAATTATTATACCAACTAAATGTCAAGAGAATCACAGAATCCAATAAAACCTAAGCTGTTCATGAAGCCAAAGATATTGAGAACATGTCACGTTATTGAGGTTCAGTTCAAGCTGTATTTTAAAGTATATGTTCTGATATTCCTACAATGCTCTAAGGTTATTTATAAGTTAATATATACCTTCCTGAGGAGCCACCACTGCAGCTGTAGCAATCCACAACACAGCATCAACGAGTATAGTGATGAAACTCAATATCCCAAATATAATACTGACAATTCCTGTATAAAATATGTATTAAAAATGTGCATGTATACACTGTCAATCACATAACCGGAAGAAGCCCCCTTCAGTGAAGGATAGGTATGCAGACTTTGTCGCATTGGACGGGGCTGACAACATCCACATTATTGTTGCAGAGGTTAAAAAGAATGTTACCATGCCCATAGAGTCACAAAACAACGAGCAAATGTTAGGACTATGGAGCAGAAACCAAAAGGCTATGCTGGGGTTAGAGTTACAAGGTGTAACAGTAAGGCCAAAGGTACTGTCTTAATAGTTCTATTTAAAAGAACTGATCCTCTCCAATTCTAGGGACTTGGCTAGCCTTCTTAAATTTATTACTGTATTCATCATTAGTGTTATTTACAAGTGAAAAGACACTCCTTTGAAATATTTTTGCATAAAAGTGAAAATGTATTAATTAAATGGAAGTAGCTAACTATTGAATTTCGTGACATTGCAAATAAATGATCAGTTAAAATTTAATTGATGCAAAATATGCTTTGTGAAAAATATATAGAATAGTGTCAAATAATGTAGACTAAATATTTCTCATTACATGTGTACTTTAAATAAGGACACTATTGCATGATACAAAACTTGATATTTGTTAATATCGGGGATTTGTCCATACCAAAGTTAATCAGGTTTTTTCGAAGCCGCACCTGAGCATCATAGTTGACATCAAAGTCTATCCAATGTGGGCTTATTAGGACACATATACATCGATCGAAAGAGATATTGCAGTTAGAGGCAGTGCAACATAAATTACGAAATCCTTGCATAGTTTTGGTCATTTTCTCTTTCAAATTTTTAGCTTGAAAAGTCACCTGTATCCCAATTAATGTCTTGAATCCACGTGAATAATCTTGGAGTATAAAATCAACCCCCCAGAAATACACAGGTTCAAGCCTAATACATGAATAAGGCTGTACATCAAACGTTGCTGCTCCTCGATTCGGCATTTCATCGCATAATGACTTGATAGTCAATTTCAATGTGTTTTCTTCAGTAATTAGAGTCGGTACTTTGGATTCAAAAATGTCCCCCAATACGCTATTACTATCTGTCTGCATGTTCATCTTCTTTAAATTTCCAAATATAAGTTGTATGCTTGTTACTAAGCACTGGCCAGTTCCAGGAAAATACGGAATGGGGAGGCCTTCGTCATCTATATAGATGAGGTGCAATATAAACATATATGATCATTTTACATCTTCAATATCATAGCCCATATTTTTGACAGGTATTTGTAGATTCGCTGCCACGAGAATTTTCATCTCCAGAATCCAATCAACTAATTCCTTATGTTGGGTCAGGTACTCCACAACAGTATCAAACTCCATACGTTTCTTCATCTCAATAGCTTCCTTGTAATTTGACTTGGTGCAGCAAGTCAGTAGACCAGGAATACCATTGCAGTATTCCACAAACTGATCAAGGGCTGGGGGATTATTCTCAGCAACACCCATATGCTTGAGAAATTGTTTAGACTCTCCCTTTTCCATAGGTTTAAAAGTGATACAGTTGCTTGCCACAAAGAAAATATTAAAATCTTTCGCATTCCTTGCTTGTAAGCAAGTGAATAAATAAAAAGACGAAGATTGAGCAATAACCACTTTATACGGATTAATTCTCGCAAACACTTCAAACAGTAGATGTGAATCCCTTGGAAAATTTGATACAGATAATAGATCTACTAATAAAATTATTTTCTTCTCCCCACATTTGGTTTGTGATTTTATATTATCCACAAAATTAGGTTCAATAACCGATAGAAAAGGGATAGCTATCACAAGGTATTCAGATTTATAAACCAATTGATGATATAGCCAATAAAGTGCGGTGGTTTTTCCTATGCCTGTTGCACCTGCTATCATAAAATATGCTTCTGTACAGGCAAACATTTCGTTATAGACATTTTTCATGTTCTTTGTTACAAAAATCTCTCTCTTCACGTTCAATGCAATATTTCTGAAAGCCAATAGAACAATTTTATCGGCACACTTAAACTCCGTGGGAACAACTGTAAATTAAAAACAACTCAAGTACATATGATGCAACGGGTATAGCGTAATCTCACTTACAAGATGCACCTTGTGAACTTGATCAACTTGTTGACCATACAACATCTTGTGCACTAGAATCATCTATTGGATTTGAACTTGATCCACTTGCTGACGGTATAACATCTTGTACACTAGAATCATCCATTGTAGTCAAGCATATGCGTTTAAGCTCCGGGCTAATTGACATCAAGTTGCTAGACATTGAAGAAAACAATAGTAATCTCAATTTATTAGGTACTGAACAGAGCCTGATAACTGTTGCCACATAGAAAATGCATTAAAGTAAACAGGATGTGGCTTAGGGCAATATTTTTCCATATCACCTGTGTTCATAGTTATTACGTTGGGTTATTACGTCCCCCTAGGTTATAGAATTGTTACCAAGGTATTCGGGCATGAGCAGTACCTAATAAATTTATTATCCATTGGATACCCGAGAATATCACTCGTCTGATTGGCGGTATTTACGCTCGTGCCTGCGGCACTCGCGTAAATACTAAGCCAACAGACTCGTGATATTCTCCTGTATCAAATGAATAATATATATTTATCAAGGGGGCTCTCACACCCTCACTGCTATGCTATCGTTACTGGTTGCCTGTGGCAGAATATCACCTCTATACAACCAAATCATTACTCAAAGAACACTTATGTTGTACATGTCAGTGGCGGATCCAGGAGTTTCCTGACAGGTTTCTGGCTATTTATCAAACTAAACCACAGTCTGATTCCTCCATCTTATTAACTGCTGCTTCCACATGAAATTTACTAGCTAAGGCAAGATTCAACAGCACCAGGATATAAAATTGTCATGCTTTTCTTTAGTTCAGCGCTTCTTCTGAGGAGGAAAAATCAGGCTAGTAAAGTTATTAATTATATTGACTCAGGAAATTAAATTCTTGCTCCTAATTTTACTTCCACCCCCTGTTACGTTAAGACCCTACTCCTACTCTTTGTTTTAGATTGCAACTCATACGCGGGTTTCTTAGTAGGTTTATTACCTCCCAAACAAGTCTAATTAAAGCGCACCAATAGTGCAAATCATGACTACTGTACTTGTTGGAAAAACACTATCAATAGTCATTTTAAGCCCAGCCTTGTTATTTACCTCTAGGATTCCAGTCTAGTTGAAATGCTGTAATGTAGTAGTAGTAGTAGCGCCAGATTAAGGACTGACAGAGATGTGTAAGTCTCTCTGGGAGTAGTGTGTACGCGTGTGCCTGCCGAGTCAGAGTGATTGGAGTAATGGCGCTGCGCTCTGCTCTCAAAAGGTGAAGCGGAGAAATCATGCAGGTCACAGAGCGAGTATAGTGTAGAGTTAGTATAATTGAAAAAAGCTCGGTTTATATGGGAAAGTAATTTGAATGAGTATGATGGTTTGGAATAAATATCATTAAGAGAGACAAAAAAAGGGGGAGGGGGCGGTAAGTGTTGAAGAGAGCAAGTCCTTATATGGATATGCAAGTTCAAATGTTCTTGTTGTCCAGGTAGTCCTGGACAGACTCCCGGGCTCCTGAGAAAGAAGTAAGGGTTGATAGCAGGTGAGTGAGTTGACTGTATGTTCATTGTTGTGACATGTAGGTTCTCGTAAACGAGGAAGGCGTGAAGTGTTAAATGGTTTGATGATCAACATCTCGGTGAGTGAGAGAATAGCAGTAAACATAGAGTTGAGTAATCTTAATCTTTCTTTTCAGATAGAGGATGTTCTTCGGGCAGACACGGAATCAGCATGGTGGTAGATCTGACATAGTTCTTGCCGTGACAGAGTACTTTTGCGGCTCTCACTTGGCCGTCATCACCGGCGAAGATTTCCTGAACTTTGGCCAGTGGCCATTGCCTGTGGCTGAGTGTCTCGTCCTTGAGATAAACTAACTGGTTGACTTGTAGTGGTGTTTGTGATTTGTTCCATTTACATCTTTCATAAAGTGTATTGAGATACTTAGCGAGCCATTGTTGCCAGATATCCTCCTGAATTTTGGCAACCAGCCTCCATCTTCGTAGGGAGGGCGTGAACTTTTCTGGTGTTTCTAGCATGGGAGTAGCTAGCAGAGGTCTGCCGATTAAGAAATGTCCGGCGGTCAGTATGTTTCCCGTATGCTCATCTTCCTGGGTCATTGGTGTGATGGGTCTTGAGTTTAGAATTGCTTCCGCTTCGATCAAGAGTGTTTCCAGCTCGTCATACCTGAGCAGATGGGGAGTGAGGTTTTTCTTGAGAATCAGCTTCATTTGCCTAACAGCGGCCTCCCAGAGCCCACCAAAGTGTGGAGCCCTGGGTGGCGAATGATGCCAAACTATGTTGTTGGTCTGGCAAAATGTGATTGTGGTCTTCCTTGACTCGAGTCTGTCCCTCAGATCTCGAGACTCCTCCCGGGCGCCCAAGAAGTTCGAACCATTGTCACAATAGATGTGACCTGGTGTGCCTCGTCTTGCTATAAATCTTTGGAGGGCCGCCCGGAAGTCGACCGAGCTGAGGGATGCACATAGCTCTAAGTGCACTGCCTTAGATGCCATACAGATGAAGACGGCTGTGTATGTCTTCACTGGCACCGGTTTGCGAACGTGACCTTGTCTCACAAACATAGGCCCCGCAAAGTCAACACCTGTAACGTAGAAGGTAGGAGTGGGAGTGGACCTCACGGCTGGAAGCATGCCCATAAGGTGTGACACTGGGCGAGCATATGCTCGTTGACAAAGAGCACACGCCCTGCTGATCTTCTTCAGCAGGTTTCGTAATCCTGGTATGATGTATGTCGACGCAATTGTGGCCTGAAGTGCTGAGACTCCAGGGTGACGTTTAGATACATGTTGGGTGGTACACAGTAGAATGGTGAACTTCGATTTTACGTCAAGTGGGAGTAGTCTAAGGGGTTGAGTTCTGTTTTCTGGATCTCGAATGCGGCTGTGGCACATGAGACGTCCAACCTCGATGGTCGTGGTGAATTTGTACAAGTGGTGACCTTTACTGACTGACTTTCCTTCACTGAGTGCCGCATAGACTTGAGGATATGATTGTTGTTGCGCGAGGGCAATCAACGTCTGATGAGTTGTTAACAGTTCGGCCGAGGACAGTTGAGGTTGTAAATTTCTGTTTTGTTTGTTCCTCGCATTGGTCACGAAACGATAGAGCCATGACACGACTCTTGTGAGCTTGTGTAACGATGAGTACTTGGACCATAGTATGTCTAGGAACTGAGATTGAGTTGAGGACTCCGACATGTCTGGAGTAATGGCGAGAACATTGATATCTTCCTGTGGCCGTGCTATGTGGGTCTCTGGCCAGCAGGTCGGCGGTTGGGAGAGCCAAGGCGGGCCATTCCACCATATCTCCGAATTGGTGAGTTCCACAGCAGTCATGCCCCTGCTGGCAATGTCCGCTGGGTTCTTGTCTGTGGAGACGTGTCTCCAAGTTGTGGCCGGTAACTCGTCTTGGATAATCTGAACCCTATTGGCCACAAACTTGTCCTTCAGTTGAGCAGGAGATTTGGAGATCCAAAAGAGTGTGATTGTGCTGTCTGACCATGCGTGAGTATTGGCATGGTCCACGCCCAGTGTCTTGGCAGTGGATGAGAGCAGTCTTGCCAACAGCACAGCTCCAAGTAACTCCGCTCGAGGCACGGTAACGTGTTTCACTGGCAACACTCTGGCCTTGGATGTAACCAGAGAGGTGTGGATGCTGCCGTCTGCCTGCACCGCTCGCAGGTAAAGTACAGCTCCGTAGGCTCTGTCAGAGGCGTCCGCAAATCCATGTAGTGAAAGGAAAACTGAAGGACACTCGAAGTATGGCCTAGCAATGGCATGATCTCTGACAGTAGCCAGCCCTTCAACCCACGATGACCAGGTTGACATTAGGTCGTCAGGGAGTGAGACGTCCCAAGGCAGCCTTCTCTTCCAGGCTTCCTGTAGAATCAACTTGGCTTGGATCGTGAAAGGAGAAAATATACCCAAGATATCATAGACTCCCGCAGATATGGCAGCCACGAATCTCTTGGTCACTGTGGTGGATGAGTTAACATCTGGGATAGCAACCAACAGCTGATCAGTCGTCGTGTCCCAGTGCATGCCAAGTGCTTTTGGGGACTGAGATAGATGTAAGCGTTCATTGACATCTTCTTCACGTAGATCAGATTGAGTGTCATGTAAGAAGTTGATAGAATTGGACCTCCATTTTCGAAGGTTCATGCCCGCTTTGCTCAGCAGGTCACATAGTTCGTTGCGCAGACTGATAGCTTCTTGAGCTGAGTGCGCACCGGCAACAAAGTCATCCACATAGAATTGATTTAGAACAGTGTTGGCAGCGTTGGGATGTGTGGACTTGTACTTCTCTGCCAAGTAACGGATTGACTGAGTTGCGAGAAAGGGACTGGACGCCACGCCGAATGTCACTCGAGACATACGGCAGTCACTAATGATTCCTGAAGATAGGCGAACCAGAAACCTATGGTAATCTTGATGGTCGGGATGTAAGAGAATTTCTCGAAACATTTTGCCTATATCAGCTGATAGGCCAACCGAATAGGTACGAAACTTGATGATGACGTCTGATAGATGTGGGTAAAGGTTGGGCCCAATGTGCAGTTGATCATTCAGAGATATGCCTGTCGAACTCTTAGCCGAGGCATCGAAAACTGGCCGCACCTTAGTGGTGGACGACGTAGCTTTGAATATGCCGTGAACTGGTAGATAAAACACATGATCAGATTTGTTTACTTCTTCTTCCGGTATAATGTGGGCGTGACCCAAATGAATGTATTCTCTGAGGGCTTCGTTGAAGATTTCCAGCTTCTGCTTAGCCTTGAGTGACTTCTCAATCGAGAATAACCTGGAGAGAGCTTGCTTACGGCTGTCACCCAGAGCTGGAGGAGAGTCTTTGAAAGGTAACTTGACCTGAATTCGTTGCTCAGAGTGAGTCACGTTGTCATGAAAGTGTTGTAGTGTTTTCTGCTCATCCTTTGTCAAAGGAGAGCTCTCTGGTACCTTCTCCAGAGACCAGAGCTTGGCGAGGTCCTTATGTAAGTCAGTGTCTTGAGGCAAAATAGTGTACACGTGAGGACGAGTGGCTAATGGTCAGATGACTCCATAACCAAACTTGGTGCTGATAAACCTGTGTCGGTCTATGGCAGTGACTCCCCCGCAGAGATCCCAGGGATGTTCTTCCCCGAGAAGAATATCAACCACACCGCCCATAGGTGGGTCGCTGAGCACCAGGCCATGCTGTGTGGCCAGGCGGGTTACACTTTCCCTATCTTGGGGAGGGGAGGAGCTCATTCTCTTTGGAAATATCAGGAATTCCAGAGGAGCAGTCTCGAAGTCTGAGATCGTAGAGCGTAGTGATGCACTGACTTTGAACTTCGTGGTGATTGTTCCTAAGCCCGCCCCAGTGCAGGTACGGTCATAGGGTATCCTCTTTAGCTTGAGAGTGTCAGCGAGTTCCGTGCTCATGAAGCTGGCTCCGCTGCCGTGGTCGAGCAGTACACGGGCTTTTGTTGATTTGTCACCAGACGTTACCATGGCAGTCACGGAACATATGAAGTTGCCGACTGACCTTCCTTCTGTTGAGGAAGGAGATGGCGCAACCATAGCCACCGACAGAGGCATGGTTGCTGGAGGTGTGGAGGAGGGCGTGGCTGGTCCTTTATCTATGTGCAAGAGAGAATGGTGCCTTTGATGGCAATGCCGGCAAGAATGCTTGTTTGAGCAATTACGAACTGCGTGTGAAGCCGAGAAGCAGTTGAGGCAGAGCCTTTTCTCCCTGACCAGTTTGTTGCGCTCATCCACTGGGAGAGCAGCAAATGTGGCGCACCTCCCCAGCCAGTGTCCTTCACCACATGAAGGGCACTTGGCTGGTTGGAAATTCTTCTTAGCAGGTGGTGGGTTGTTGGTAGGTGGACGTGATGAGGTCGGTTTCGACATTGGCGTAGGAGCAGTTTGTGTCGGTTCAAATGCCAAGGGCGTGCCCGAAGCAGCAGAATTGTCAGCCCACAACAGCCGTTGTTCAAGGAATTTGGTGAAATCTTCCATTGACGGCTTGGTGAGGGATTCCATGAGAAGCTTGTCCCAATCCTCCTTCATTTTTCCGGTGAGGAAGGGTCTGAAGTAGTGTGGAAAGAACAGAGACATCTTGTCATCGAGCTGTGTTTGCAGGGCTTTGTATGGCCCCATTACAGCTTCCTTAAACTTCCTGATGGAAGCTGTTGTCCTGTCAACGTAAGGAACGTTGGTGACTTTGTTGACTAGCAGAGGTACTACTAACTGAGGTCGACCAAAGAGCTGACGAAGACCTTTTAGTAAGTCATCGACAGTGGATCCAGACTGATGCATTTCGGCTATGAGTGTTTTGCCGGAAAGCGGAGTGATTGCCTGCCTCACAATGGCAAACTTATCCTCCCGAGTGAAACCTTCTGCCCTGTGTCTGAGCAGAGAGACCAGTGAGACTTCGAATGCTTGCCACTGAAGTGGGTCCCCGTTGAATTTGGGAATGTCCAAATTCAGTGGTGCCATTTTTGGTCTCGGAGTGGAATCTGTGGAACATGGAGTAGGAGGGGTAGTCGCAGTGGATGAAGTGACAGTGGCAAATAATCTGGTGAGGTCTGAGAACAGAGTGTCGAGCTCTGTCGCAGCATTCTGCAGCTCAGCGTCCTCTGGCAGTGTCAGGCAAGCAGTGGTGAAGCTCGCACGAGACTTGGATACAGCTGCGTACTCCTCTTTTTGAGAGGAGATCGCAGTGTCCAGAGCCAGAAGTCGTCTAAGCTCCAAGTCGAGCAGTTTGGCATCCCTGTGGGCCTTGGATTGGATAGCCAGGTTATCTAGGTCTGCCAGGAGTTCATCATGGATAGTGTCATGTTTCTCCCTCTCTGCCGCTGGTGTATAGGTTTCTGGATCAGCTGCACATTCGTCGATGGATTGTTGTAGCAGGTCGTGCTTGCTGACACAGTCTTTGAGTTCAGCAGACAGAGAGGAGATGGTAGCTTCGGATACAGCAGAAGGATGCTTCAGCTGTAGGGTGTGAAGCTTCTTGCCTAGGCGAGTGGCGTACCCTCGCTTTTGGCCACGCTGAGCCTTAAGTCTCTTGAGCTCTGGCGCTGCATCATCCTCGTGAAGAGTACGCGTTGTGTAAGTCGGGTCCGTGGACAGGACTGATAGAGAGTCTTCGGGCATCGTAGTGTATTCCCAACAAATGCACTTATGCACGTAGGAGAAATCCCAAAGTAGAGTACGTAGTATTCCCAACTTAGGAAACGAATCAAACAAAGTTAGAAATAGACTAGGCTAAACGACTAGGACTTGTATTGAACTTCTTCAAACTTCGCAGATCGTCTGGGAGGCTCGAAGGACCATGACAGAGATGTGTATGTCTCTCTGGGAGTAGTGTGTACGCGTGTGCCTGCCGAGTCAGAGTGATTGGAGTAATGGCGCTGCGCTCTGCTCTCAAAAGGTGAAGCGGAGAAATCATGCAGGTCACAGAGCGAGTATAGTGTAGAGTTAGTATAATTGAAAAAAGCTCGGTTTATATGGGAAAGTAATTTGAATGAGTATGATGGTTTGGAATGAATATCATTAAGAGAGACAAAAAAAGGGGGAGGGGGCGGTAAGTGTTGAAGAGAGCAAGTCCTTATATGGATATGCAAGTTCAAATGTTCTTGTTGTCCAGGTTGTCCTGGACAAGGACTAAGCTAAGCAACCACACACAAGGCAAAACTACCAATTCGAGGCTATTACGTCATCACTAATTACGTTTCGTAATGCAAATTGCGTCACATCCGTGGACAGGCCCGTAACCTACTAATGATTCTGTGCTACGAAGTCAGGGCTTATATTCTAGGATATATGAGGCTTTAATCAGAATTTTAGGTAATTATGGTTTGACATACCTATTATATTATGTAAAAAATGATGCTGATTCCAAAAAAAGCACTTTTTGACCACAGGTAAGGCAAAAAGCTATTTTTGGCACATTTTATGCCCATATTAGGTAAATAGGACAAAAAGCCACTTGTGGCCTTTTTATTACACCCTTTATTACTTCTAGTAAAAAAAAGTAAATTATGTGGTTTGACAAAAGTAAGTACATTACTTCTAGTCGATATGAAAAACGTAAAATTTACTTATCTTTGACTTTCGTAGCTCATGACTTGGATCTGTGCTCTTTGTTATTCCTGCTTTTTCAAACAGATGCCTAACAATAGTGCTTCTAGCTGATCTAGTTACTGTCCAGCATCTGGTTGCTCCTTGACTTTGATGAAAAGCAGTGATTCCTGTATGCCGTGAAGCTGCATCAGCATTGATCGTACTCTCTAGTGCTTGATCAACAGGTTGTCTTGCAAAAGAATTGGATGACAATCTCACAGACAAACCACCTTGTTCAAGTTGTTGCTTGATGCCAGGATGAGTGATGTCCATATTCAAGAGTCGGAGATAACACAAGCACATACAACGTGAATAATTCTGGCGATTTGCAGCAAAGAAAATGCCAATCATTTCCCCAAGCATGAAGATAAAAAGATCCACATCATTTGTTCGTACAGCTCTACTGAATAACATGTACATATCTACCATGTCTATGTAGTGTCTCCAAAACTGAGCATTAACACCATGTTTTCCACTTCTTGTAGCATCACAGAAAACTTCATAAGATGCCATAAATGCTTTGTCTCACCAGTCATTTCTAAATTTTTCATTTTCTCAGGAGAAGGTGATGCTTGAAGATTCTTCAAGGTTCCAACTAATTAATGCACATAGCCTTCATTCATTATAATTCCATGTGCTTGATTTGCAATGCAGTTGCTAGGAGTACATGCATTCTTCTTGCTTGGTTGTAGTAGTGTTTTCCTGACATAAAGGCATTAAAAGAACACTTGGAAAGAGCACCACTTTCCATTAAAGTATGAGCAGCTCCAGACCCATCAATGAGGCAACCCACTGCTGAAAGATATCGGAACATGATGTGAAAAGCTCCAAAGCAAATATAGACACTGTCATATTTAGGTTGCATAATATCTTGCAACTGGAAAGCTGGCTTGGCTATTTAAGTTGTTGCAATAAACTCTTCCCTACACTCTTGAGCAAGAGTTACATTTCTCTTCAGAGTTTCATTAATTACATCATCTAGTGTTGGAGGAGCTCCAATGTTGGCCAAGTATCCAATCTTCTGGGCTGGTAAATCATCTTTGGTTATAGTAGAGTTCCATCCAGACCACATTGGTCTGTTTTGCAAGATATTGTCCATGCAACATCTCTTTTAATAGCAGTTTTGTAGTTTGCAGGTTTCCTCTTTGTTTTTCTAGCAAAACTAAACCTTGAAATCTTTGGTTTCTTTCTCACAGGATCAAATTCATTATTTGGTAGTTCAAGGCTTCTCTTTTTTGTGGGAACAGCTGTTGACATGATAGAAGATACTGCTTCTGACATGATTGCTGCTGAGGTGGGTTCATTTTGGATGCATATGCCCTGTGTATCATGATACATTGATTCATCATAGTTGTCCCAAGCAGAGATAGTGCTTAGGCCTCTTCTTTCTTCCAGACCATCAGGAAGAACTTTTCTCTTTTCAATAATTTTGGCAGCAATTCGAGTCTCAAATTCTTCTGCAGTATGATATCCTATACAGTGACCAAAATAATTAACAATTTCCTGAACTTTTCTGGAACCAGTAATACTTTTGAGACCCATGCCTTAGCATTATGCTTTGATGGCTTCACTTCCCCACGAGTTGTTTTGTAGATCATCTTCAGCTGATGATTTAACGTATCGCTCTACTCTTTGATTACCTTCATCTTTAGAGCCAGTGTACAAAATCCTATAAAATTCTGACAATTCAGCAGGTATACTTGAACACGGTCCATCCCAAATTGCTTACACTGATATTCATTTTTTACATATAATAGTTCTGTCAAACCATAGTTACCTAAAATTCTGATTAAAGCAACTTATCTCTTAACTTGTCTGAATTTTACACAATTCTCTTGCACTGTGAGAGTTATATATAACTCTGTTTTGTATGACACTTATTGGTACGCTATAAGGTACAGCGTATTAGCTTAATCTCCCAGCATAATAGGAGTGGCATTATTAGTGTCACTGTTAACTGTTTCATCACTGTTTGCTGCACAGAATTATACTTATTATACTCTAACTGAGTGGGAAGTAGTGAAGAATAGCAGAGTGCAAATTATATGAGTTTATTATTTTTATGAGATGTATTTTCTCTCCTTCACAGGCTTTTGAAAAAAATACAGAATTAAAAACATTTTGGTTGCCAACAGGAATAGAACCCAGGACCGCTTGCTTAATGCACAAACGCTCTTTCACTGAGTTACGACAACCAGTCCGCAAACATAAAATGCAAGCACCCTTCAGGGTGCTTTGCATTTTATGTTTCTTATCATTTTATGTTTTTTATGTTTCTATCTATCTGGCTTCTATCTCGGACAAACGGGATTGATACTCTGCCGTCACTGCAGGTGGTCTGGAAGTAGATAATCAGGGAAGATGCACAGTTATATAACAATTATAGCTCATACTAGGCTTGCTTAACAATTAGCTAAAGACAAAGCTTACTGACCCACTTGCAATCAAAATGATAAAGCTTACTGACCCACTTGCAATCAAAATGATAAAGCTTACTGACCCACTTGCAATCAAAATGATAAAGCTTACTGACCCACTTGCAATCAATTGTTTGCTTCAAAAGCTCAGTTGATCAGAACATACCTACCATAGTATGAACAGATGCAAGAATATCATGTGCAGGGTATGGAGGGGGTTAGTGCAGTGGTTAGGTTTTTCTTTGTTGGAATCCAGCAAAAATAGTCATGTTTCCGCTCTACCGAACTTTCCCCAAATTTTTATAAGGCCGTTGTAATTGAAGCTGGCATTTCACTAAATAAAAATAATGAATTGCAGCATAAAAAATTATTGTCAATGGTTTACTCATTATTAAATATAATCTTGAGTTACCTAGTGTAAATTAATTGGATCAGTTCTGAATGCCCATAAAAAGGAGCAAAAACTGGTGGCCTATTCAAGAATATACACTATTTAAAGAATGGGGAGTTCAAACACCAGTGCTCCACTGATTGCAATCTCTCTAAGCCTCTCAAAGAAGATTTTGTTTTGTTTTGACTTAAAATTTGAATAATAATTTTGTAACCATTTAACCATTGCAAAACCACATGAAAGCTCTATTCATTTAACTTGAAATACATTTTTTCATTGGTAATATCACATACGTACAAGTTGTTTAATACGTTTTAGTGAGCTATGATTATATTGTTCTCCTTATCCTTCAGAAATAAAAAGCAAAGTTAATTAAAAAAAAAAGAAATTAAAGGCCCTAAATACATTTACATTTTCAGAATCATGTGGTACTTATGTGAAATAGTCTCTCCTTTTCCTAATGACAAAACTGAGACATTTGTAATAGTTTTACTTGAGCAAGCTTCGTACTTTTTTAATTAATTATTTTGTGTATGTACAATGAGTACTTAATTCGCATGTGAGAAAAGCAAGCAAGAAAGAATTAGGGGTGTTGAAAATTGGGTATTGTCAACAATGCAGGTATGTACACTTTGACCATATCAACTTCTACCTGATTAACACAGTGCAGCGGACTATAAAGGCCAATGAAAATTACAACTGTGGTACTTGCAATAAGCAATTGCATTATGACTTCAGCATGTTGCCAAATTTAGACTTCATTGTGATGCTGAGCATTACATATGTATCCAAGAAACTAGAGATGAAAAACTAAATGCATATTTGTGGGGGACGGAACTGCAATCAACCACAAATGAAGTATGTGTCGATGGAATCCCATCGGTAGTCGCGTGACTGATAGGCTCTCAATTGCACTTTTAAGTTAGTTTAATTAAAAGTCTATGCACTGGTCTGGGACACAGCTAGCACAAAATAAAATAAAAGACAGACTGAGCAAACACGAGACACATGCACATATGTTCAACATTGAGTCCACCGCGCATGAGCAGACAGGCCCAACTGTGATCGACCCTTTACCATAGCGGGAATATACAATTGACACAAAGCTCAACAAATGACATGACACAAAAAAAATAATCTTCTTTCTTCCTAGTTCTCATGGATCTTCTTTCTCACTGGAGGGAGGCCTCACAGTATTCATATTTAGCCTAATAATTTTTAGATTTTTAAAGAACATAGTAATAGTAAAATCTAAAAAAATATAGCTATGCTATCACACTTTGCCATTTGTGCTTAAGCACACCACATGAATATTTAGTGAATATTCACACTAAATCTAACATCCATATTTTGAGCAAACTTGGTGTTTATAAATTGTTTGCACAATTTGGTGATCAGTGATGATGCAAAATCAAACAATGCAGAGAATTCTACAGATTACTAAGGGCTACACAAAATTACATGTTGGATATTCTTGCTGCACTCAAGCTATGTTCCATTCTTTCACAATTATTTAAATACTGAAAAATGTCTATCTGAACAACCTGGCCAGATGATTCAACTGCAGCAGTGTGCACTTCTTCCACTATTCTATTCACAGCCTGTTGATTAGTTTCGTATTGTCTTCTATGTCCAAATGATGCAATGATAAAATCTTCTACTTCTTTTCTTCCAGATGTAGTCATATTAAATTTCTAGAAAATTGAAAAGATGTGTACATAAAATTGAATGATATAGAAAATACTCATTATATTCAAAGAAGCACCAAGTGTAAAATATGTTAGCACCATTGTGTAGGTGATAAGAAGCTATCCTATGTACCGTGTATTATTTAGTTTAGTTCATTCTAAACACAAACATCACCTAGCTGATTGTAAACCGGTTTTAAGGATTTTCCAATGGTTAGTAGTTATTTTGTAATGTATAAACACTGACCAGGGGAGTAGGAAGCCAGATTGTATTGGTGCAGCCATTATAACCACACCAATCTATCCACAACAACTCATTCAAATAATAAGTTTCATCAATAGAAAAGACAATACAGTGGTTTTACTATCAATGAACCAAAGTGTTTAAGTCTATGTTCAGGATATCTATTATTATATTCAAATGCCACTGTAAGTCACACTAAACACTTCAATACCAACCATACCTTACTATTTTACAAATAAATTGAATATTATGAAAATCAGTAGGTTTATGTCCAATAAATATTGTTAAATTATAGTGTATAACTAATAGATACTTGAACATATAAAGCAAACAAACACAGTGACAAAAAAATGGAATCCACCTTTTGTGGCAGTTATAGCTTAATTCATTCAAACATTTTTAAGTATGTGAGACAAATAACTAAATGAGAAGACTCTTAGTATTGCGAAAATGGGCTATTTTGTAGACCAACAATGCTGGAAAGACCTCTGAACTATGCTGTATGTTTGTTTTTCCTAAACATCGCTTTGGAATAGTAAACAAAGAATGAGGCAGGTGTGGAGTTTCCTAATAGTCTTCCAAAATGCTGGATATTAGATATTAAATCCCTGGCAGAATTTATTTCGATCGCTCAATTTCGACTGCCCAAGTTTGACAACAACCAAGAGATCAGGTAAAGAGTAGAAAAATAATAGACATGCCCCTTTTTGTTAAAATATTGATGCTGCCATGGCCGCATGGCTGCACCCGTTTGTATGTATTTTGATGTAAATGTATATATTTTTATTGTATTATAATAATTATTGTATATTAATGTATATATTAATATCATTGGCAAGCAATTGCCCATTAAAAAATGGTACAAAAAATTGCTGTTTAAAACAATCAAGCACCAAAGGTGCAAACTCTCAGAGCTACTATACACTAGCTAGCACAAGCTAGCAATTTTGATATACAGAGAATTCTACATCGCCTGACATCAGAATGGCTTTCAGACCATACCGGACACCAACAAATACATTGGTTCATCCAAGGACAGACTTCCTCTTATTTAAAACAGAGGAGTGGTTTATCAAATAGCGCGTAAGACTTCCACAATGGCCTATATAGGCTAAACTGGATGGACAGTAGAACATAGACTAAAAGAACATCAACGAGCATTGAAATTGCTAGACATCAACACATCTGCAGTTGCTCAACATGCAATTCAACAACATTACCACATTGATTAGGAGAACGCTAAAATAGTATATCACTAGCAAGAACTGCACAAGAGATGTTACTCAGAGTCTTGGCAAATAAGAATGAGTGGACCATCAATGAACAGGGATATGGTTTGTTGCCTCCAGTATATAATTACCTAACAAGAATATAGCTTGTAGCCAGGACTTTATTTTTTGTTATAGCTTTGTCATAACTTATTTTTGTTATAGCTCTGTCATAACAACGAGTTCCTCAGGACATTATTTTTGACTATTATTATCATCCACACACTGATGATGACCATTGTAATATGGTTGAAATATTTGTGCATTTTGTAAATATTTATGTAGCAGTAGCAAGTACACAGTAGTTTTTCTAAGCTAATCTATTCATGTTGTAGCAATGTACCTCACTTTCACATGTATACTTATCTCTCAGTCATTATCGATCATTTAAATTTTGGAATCTATATGAAATAGGAAAGAACAAAGAGTTCAAATAAAATCTTAAATCAAAGAATATTGATATAGGAAAAAATATTATAGAAGTATGTTTGTTCCATGTTTAATTCTTATTTTAATTTTTAGTGCTCAGAACTGTATAAATTATTACTTGGATATCATTGACTATTGCTAAACTAGAATTTGTGCAGTTGCTATATTGGGGCAGAAAGGCTACCTATTCATTTCATCATCTATGGCTATAAGGGCAATAGACATGCTAACAAATTCTGTCAACTGCATTGGAAATATTTATGAATACATAACTAAAAAACAGGATTTTTTTTTCATTTTTCATGCACTAGATATCAAAGTAGCATAGTCTGGAATACAAACACCAATAATTGTTTTTGAAAAGAAAATGGAAGTTATACCCTACTAGCTTGATCAGATACTTCCAAGTGCACATGCGTAAGAGGTTGTCCCGTATGCTAGTCTTTCTGTCTGTTACACTTTGATTTTGGAGATTACTGGCAATTAATTTTTGAAATGGGTATGAACTTACTCAGAACGATGATTTTACGCCATTTTAATGTGCTACTATTTTTCTTGCAGGTAGATATTTGTGGAAACACAGACAAGTCAGCTCCAAGTAGGTACTAGCTGTTATGAGTAACACCCTATTAGTCATCATAATCAATGTGAACTAATAATTTCTTGCGACCTGTTGTGGTTTTGGTTATGGAGAGTAGTATAGTAAATGCTACATTGGAATTAGCAGTGAGTGTCCCTATCGTTAATATTTCTTAAAACGGCAGCAGTTACTTTTACCGTATTTATTGCACAAGCTATAATGATACCCTGATTAGATTGATACAAGGTCTGACAAATGTTTTTATAATAGCTAGTGTACTGCCAACTTCAAATATTTAGTCAGTGCAAACAATCTCCCTCTAAACAATTCTATAACTAGTATTAACTATACTAGTGATGTGCTAAAACAAGCGAGCTGGTCTGACTGAAATTAAAATTTGATTGCTAACTGCTAATAATTTTGTTAGTTTAATATTTTTGTTTAGTGTACTGCTATTATTTCGTAATACACAGCACTTTTATACATATGTACTAGTTCAGTGGATATGCCAGTTGTAATATCTTTGTGACTTGACTGTTGGACAAAGGATTTTCAAGGGGTAAGCAATAAAAATTTCAAAGGATGATAGTGGTAAGGTGCGATAAACTAATGGTGTTCGTTTAAGCTAGTTGCCTGTACAAAGCATGTTTCATTCCAAATGAGCTCTAGCTGATGTAGCATTACGTTGTATTATCTTAGTGACTTGACTGTTGGACTTCGGATTTTCAAGTAATTTGATGTAGCATTACGTTGTATTATCTTAGTGACTTGACTGTTGGACTTCGGATTTTCAAGTAAGAACAAATCCGGTACGTAAGGCATACAGCTTTAACGAAGAGCTCACTGATGAAGTTAACTTATAACCACCACTAAAAAATAATGAACTAGGCTAACTTCTCCACAATTTCTTGCGCCCACACTAATACTAACATTTTTAAGTAGCCTCCAGGTGTGGACATGCATTGACCTCTGTGAACATTGCGATATATATACCAAAATCTCAATTGAGACTCGTTAGTGGGAGTCTCGCTTCACTCGCCCAATTATATCAGTGCGCTATAACATCTCAATCAACTATTCAGTTAACAAAAAAAAGTTGACCTTATAGACTAAATTTGAAACTCTCATTTTTCCTCCAAATGTGTGTGAATGTGCCCAAGTCATTGGGAAGAAACACTATGTGATAACGGTGTGTTTGGCTAATACTTACCATACCATAAACTTCGATCCTTTTTATCTGATGTGGTTTAGTCTTTGAGAACTTCTCATAAACTATACATTAAAGGATAGTACAAATGAATACAATTTGTACTGCCAAAAACTAGCAAGGATAAAGCATAGTCTATTACTTCTTAGTCCTCTAATTATTGTTAATTTGTATCAATACACATTCAAACCCATCCATAAAGTAACGCTATTTGATGTGTCACTATTAAGAGTACAAAAACTCAGCAGACCTTCAGCTCAGACATAGCAATGAGGAAGTAAAAAGGAAGCAATTTCTTATTACGGTTGACAACCAACAGTAAATTTTAACATTATTGGAACAAAATTGATAAAAAAATAATAACACAAAAAATCACGCACCCTATACTTAATACACTATTAGAGTTTAATGAACAAATTAGATCAAATATATTAACAAGAGTGTTGGCTACCACAAATATGAATAAAATTATTACTGAATACAGAAACCTTATAATATTACTAGGGAAGTTGATTAACGAGTTATCTAAACATGGACAAACTAAAATTATAAACTTCTTAGATACATGTTCTTGTAAATTAAATTGTTATTATAGTATGCAGCTACCATTCTACATTGAGTACAAAAAGGAAAAAGGGATTACCAAGTGTACACATGGGTGCACTACTATCATGATTTCGCACAAATTCAATTGATTAACTTGCTTTGTCAATCAAGTGGTAAAATGAAAGAGCTGAACATGAGTGTCTTTGTTTGTGCCATAATAAATTAATTGATATACTTTATAGAATTCTAAGAATCTAATGTCCAAGAGATTTAAATAATATTATTAATAGTCAGGTATTGTAGTTAAATGTATTATTAACTGTATAAATAGAGAAGTATTGCTGTACATTTTGATCTCTAAATTTTATAATCAGAATCATTTTCATTCGACCAAGACTGACAATAATGCTTGGTAATGACTATGTATGTATATAGAACATATATCACTTTTGGGAATATCACTTTCTAACTAAAAAATATTTGCTAGTTTAAACGAATCAAGCGGATCATTCTTTAGATGTTCCATTTTGGTTGCTTAAGAAACGCTATTATTCTGACTAAGATGCATACTATCATTATCTAATGACATTGAGCCACATTTTATTCTTTCAGCAAAATGTAGCTATTAAAAGAAGTCTTCCAATTGGTGGTGCTTAAACATTCAATTTATTAACGCCTTACTTTTTGTTTCACTTAGTGATATTGCTGTATAAATAAACTGGAAATAGTAAGCATAATTATGTCAGCATTTTGGTTGACAATATCTAGCTAATTGGTCTGACTAAGTTGCTATGTAGTACAATTAAATATTGGTTTCTGTGTATTAATTAGTCTTTCTTAGCTCTATTTATTAATTGTATCTATTGCTGAAACAATTCCAGCATTATCTTAAAGATTTTTTATTCATTCTGTCATGCAACAAATAATGGATCTAGAAGTTGACCGCCTCTATAAGATTGAATCAGGCATCATAATAATTGCAATGGACAATTTAATCCCTTTGATCGTAAGATATTGTCATACCATAGTCACTTGAGTAAATAATATTTTGCTTGTAGTAGCTGTTTGATATTTTCTGTGGCTTACCCAAGTGCTGGTAATTGAAATTGCGATCATTTGATTGACACTAACTAGTAAATGAGTATCTCACTTTATGAAAAACATATCACCTTGCATGAGCGTCTTATCAACATATTGATGTCACACCAAAGATATTTTGGTTTTAGACACTCTACAAAATAATTATAATCAAACCAACTTTTTATTCGATGTGAACCCACTGATTCTTTTTTTAAATCATTTGCGTTAGTATCAGAGATGCAAACCGTCAGCACTACTATTATGCTAGCTAACTATTACAAAATCATTGCTCTGGCCAAAACAATAATTTTCTTGGCTATCAAGTGTCATGCAATGAAAACATTACATGTAAATAGTGTCTTCACAAGAGAAGTTAAACATACAAAGACACTCACTTATCTGATAGTTTAAACAGGGAACTGCATTGTATTAATAAATGTGCTTATACTGGATTGTTTGGAGTGATTTTTGATTTTTTAAAGGATATTCCATAGCCAGTGAGCAACTCTGTAGTATCAGTGAGGTTTGCAACATGTTACCCTTGCATGCATACATGTCAGGGTTATATTAGTCTTGTCAAACAATAATTTCACTAAGTCTAACTTGTCGATACCCTATTAATAAAACTTACTTTTTACTACTCCATACAATAGCCACATAAGCAGGATCAGAATGAGACTAATGAGACCTAATACACATGCTGAAACGATGAGACTATCTCTGTGTCTCTGCCACATCCTGTCACATGTATCTATAATGATAACAATCATTAATCAAAAACAATACAGGACTGCAAAATAGATTGCTGAATTAAAAGTAGGATGGTAGTTAAACTTTATTCATAGATTATAACTGATTAAATGTATTACCAACCTTATAAATCTGTTAAATTGGTAACTCAATAGTGCAAAAAAAATTAGAAAAAAATAACACACTGAAGAACAGCGCTCATTGTGCTACAATAAACATTTAAGTGCAATTGAAAATTCAAAGGCATACATTGATTTATATGGCAAGATCAAGTATTGACATTACAACTGATTATATGCTGAATGCAAATGCTATATCAAATTAGCTCTGACTTTTATTTTCATGTGCATTCTTTTCTCTGAGGAAAATTATTTAATACGGTTTTATGCAAGAAAACAATAGAGTAAAGAAAAATTGTTTATATCGAAACAGTGTATGTAATGATAAGGCTGAAACTAAAAGTATAATATTAGAAATTAGAAGTGAGCAGATTTTTCCACCCCTACTACTAACATCCATATGCAATGTAACAATGAGCATGATAAACTCTTTCACTGTCAAATTATTTTGTACTCAGCTTGTTTGTCAGTCATCAATTAGCCATTCTGTCACACAACAGAAGATCTCGAAGATTGCAGTTTCCCAAAGATTAAAAGAGGATAGTTTTTGTTTTAACTTTTTTTCCCCTGTGTTATTTCCTGGTATTGGCTTTAGAATAGGCTTTATTTTAATGTGAAACTTGATTATTTCCTGTAAGTGCGCAAGTTACATAAAGTTTTGTAAAGTATGTATTTTATTTTGTAAAGTATGAAGAAATCCTTACCTAGAAACAATTTTGACTTGTTTTCGAGGCTGACAGCATACTTTCTAAAATTACTAGTACTTCAGGAGATACTTCAGTGTACCATGCTATTATACTTTTCTTAATTATATCACACTTAGTACATTTCACTCAATATATAAATATATTATTTTCTTCCATACTTCAATAATAACAAACTTTTTGTATTGCCACACCAGAGTATGAACTCCTCAATATATTTGAATTTTTAGGTGAGGTTTATATTTATTCCACCCTAGATATCTTCACAATTATATTTATAGTTACGTATTTCATTTCAAGCTAGTTATTTCCATGCTGTATTGTGCAAGCTCATTACCCTAGTAGTTATAGCAACCAGCTAAGTTCACCAATTTTCCTGGTTTTTACAGCTACCTTCCTCTGGTATAGCCTACCCTAACAAGGGTTAGAGCACTGCTAACTTTATACCCATTGAGTTAAGGTCCTAGTATAGACTACAAGATGACTAGGGTAGAACAAACCACTTCTTACACTCCTCAGAGTGATATGGCAAGATATTTCACTCTTACGCTTTATTTTCACTCACCTTTGGCTTGTGAAAATATTTTAGCCTGCTCATGAAATATTTTGCCATAATACACTCTACTCATGTAATAAGCAGCATATATAATATATATGCATTTTAACATACAATATTGTATCAGTATGATACATTTCCTAGTTCCTACTAGTTACACAGTTTACCTTCTTCAGTAGCCACCACAGCAGCTGTAGCAATCCATAGCACTATACTGTTGATTACTATGATGCAGCTCATTATCCCAATTACTAAAATGTAGAATTCAAAACAAAGTAAGCTTTAAACATATATAATTATTGCTTCAATATTCATGTTTTCCTTAATATATTTTGAATGTCTTGTAATTAATAATAATAATAATAATAATAATAATAATAATAACAATAATAATATTGGTATTACTATATTTACCTTTATTACTGTTATTAACTGTAATGTCACCATCTTTTTTATAAAGCTAATGGATAAATTTACTTATGCTGACTTTGCTGAGCATGACACTCAAGTATGATAGACAATAAATATAAGTATCATAAAAAATTCACCCTCTATGATATAGATGCAGTTAGCACCAGAACTGTGCAAAATACTGCAAGTACAGCATTTATAACATAAACAACTAGCGCAAATCTGTATCCTGCTACATTAATATACCAGTAAAACTTAAAAAAAAATTGAGTTGAAATATAAGGTAATTGAGTGTCGAAGACTACACAAAATACGAAAACATTGATGATTAGAAATTTAAATAGAATAACTGACCATAAGAAGTCCTTAGAGAGTATGTGTTTTCAGTATATTTCATCTTCTTATATGATGGCCTGGTAAGAAGTGCCCAAATGATTAGTAGACAAACTGAAACTGCCCATGACACAAGTCCAATGGCCATGACAGTAATATTCCATCTTGTTAGCTTAGTAGCATCTAATATAAAAAAAATTTTGAGGGAAATCATGTATATAAAAATAGCAAATTATAATAACAGTAATGTAATATTTTTCTCAGAAAATCACATACTAGCTACCAACCCTAATCAATGCTAGTGAGGTCCCAATCTCACATCAATAATAAAGCTAGTCATAAAATCTTTCATCCATGTTCTAGTTACTCTGTTTTCTAGATATTGTCATGTTAGAGAGCCTGAGTGGCTTGAAACATAAAAGTTAGGGTTATACATTCAGATAAATTCAATTACATATAAAAATATTGTCAAGGTAATAGATTTGCATTTTTGTCATGTTTATGTACTATAGGTACTAGAAAGTAAATTTATGTCAACTATAATTGTATAATTATGTGTAAACATGTTAATAGGAAAAAATAAATTTAAAGGTGTTACAGTGTTATTGGAGTTGCACACTGTATTAGGATAATTCAATAATTACAATTATTTCAGCTGAGAATGACTCAGTCATTGGTAGATTATTGAATGGACCAGATAATAATACGAGAACTTATTGACAAATAGATTCAAATACGGGTATAATAGTTAAATGAAAAAACAACAACAGGAGCTACAGTCAGCCCTATAGTGGTTTACATTTTCAATAAATTGGACTTTGCACCTATTAATGGTAATCTCATGCCTAAATAATCTCCAATCACCATCCGAATCTTGCTAGCAAAATTGAATTCTAAAGCATTTACATAAATACAAATAATTCAGTCATTTCATTATTGCACTTACTTGTTAATGTGAAATTTCCATTTCTGAAAAATGTATAATTAAACACCGCTGTGAAACTAACATTCAAATTGACCTGAAACTTTGGAAGCGGAATGATATTATTGAGTTCACCACTAGCTTGATGAAAAGTTTTATTAAAAGTATCTTTAAAGGTGATATTGCATGATCCAACCAAGTCAGCTTCACATATAATTGAAGTAAAACAGGGAGAAAGTTCCACATTTACCTTTGGACTTGATGTTGCACCTGACACATCTAATATTACAATACTAAGAGCAAGAGATTATTTTCAGTCTTATTGAAGCTTTACTGGTAAGTTATAACTTACACATTTTAAAAAATGGGGCATCTGGATAACCTAGTTTTGGTGTTAAATAGGAGGCGCTGCCTGGACACCCCAGTATTGTCTCCATAGTTAATCGGAACTAAAATATATTTGAAAGGAAGAAACTAATGGATATAAGCTATTATTATATAAGTTCACTTGGTAAAATATGTGTTGGTGTAGAAGTTATAAGGGCTTAAAGTGGGGTGTCCAGAAAGCGCCTCCTAGTAAACACCTCGCGAGGTGTTATTTAAGCACCCCATTTTAACAGTGCATGCTAAGAAGCCAAGTGACTATCGTATAATGAGAATATGAAGATCATATAACGTTAATGAACACTTATTAATCCTGATTAATTGAGTGCAATTATTCACATTACTCTAGTTGAAAAGGAATTATTAGTCTCGGATAGAATACAATTTTTTTCAAGTAATAATTTAATGAAAATCAATTGCAAAGTAATGGTTAAAATAATTATTTTCAATGTTTACATACTCCAATTCATGCAGGTTCTTCAATAACTTACTTATAGATTTTGATATGTATGGTGCACTTATTACATTTTGATCTCTATTTACTGAAGTGACTTCTACAAAGTAGCTATTATTTGTTTGAGGTATTGGAAATGTTACACTACACATCTCTTCTGAACAGTCAGCTACAGTAGTACTATCAATAATTGATCCAGTGGTATTCTTTAGTAAAACTTCATATATATATGATATTCCTGAACATGGTGGTACCTAATATACATATTTATGTATACGTATTGCACATAAATAAACATACACAAAAACAAAATAATTTTTGCTATCTTACTAAACATGTTATTTGAATCATAATCGAGAATATGTAGTAAATCATATAACCAGTATAGTACAAACACTCACTAGTTCTTTCCACTCAGTATTAATATGTGTCTCTGAATCTCCATATAATACTCCTATCATGACATCGGGTGACTCTGGTGCTTTACATTTATATAATTCGTACATGTATATAAAGAGAAAGAATTAATTCACTATCTACTAATGTAATCCAAGTGTAGTAACTCAAATGTTAAGTATTTCATATTTTTTATTCAAGTATAAATTTATAATTATTGTGTGTGCTGTCCAGGCCTTATAGCTGCACAAGTATAATTCAATTACTAAATAATGTAGGACATCTTTTTAAATAAAAATTTTACTGACCAATGGCTTCCTAGTGTCAGATTATTAACTGCAAAAAATTAATAATGTATATATTCATGTGTTCATGTATTTTCTGTTTATGATAGGATATCCTATTAATGAAAAATATCAAAAAAATATAATAATTGATTAAAATTCTTACCAGAATAAATCAGATCACTGTGAAACAAATTGGATCCACATTGTAGTGATATGCATTGTAAGTCCGAAGTTAATCTCACCATTGACGTGAAATTTAAATTATCATTCATATTGGATACATTACTAATTCTAAATCTATTAGAATCTCCTGAAACCACTAGTATTCCACCCATACTATGTGCATACTGAATCTCTGTGCTTCCATTGAAATTCCATTCCAATACATTGTTAGCTGTATTTAGGGAGCAACTGCCAACTTGTAAACGCAAAGGAACATTGGTTCCTGTGCATATAAAAATATTTTCTGTTGAATCGGAAGTTTGCATTATCTTATAGTAGTTTTCATCTATATTTATACAAGCATTATAACTATAAATTACTACAGAGTCTTCTAAAAACTAGTCTACAGACAATTTAATAATTGATTAATTACATTACTCAAGTGGCTAAATCTCATTTCATTGGGCTAAGTGGAATCAAGTGGTGCCCATATATATAATTATATATTATATAATATATAATACTTATAGCACGAGTCAGAGTACAATATGGGAAAATATTTTACGAGCACGCAAAATATTTTCACGAGCCAAAGGCGAGTGAAAATGTGGCGTGAGAGTAAAATATCATTCCCATATTGTACGACGAGTGTGATAAGTGATTTATTGCTGCCTTGATATTTTTTCTCAACCGGTTACAATTCAATTTTCATTGATTTTACTCGCTACGCGCGCGTGCTACTTGGACCGTTCAATAACAAGCGTACAATATGGGAGAATACAGAACGCTCGCGTGATGCGGAAATATTCAAGAAAAAATATCAAAGCTGCAATAAATATATATATTATATTTAATTCACAGTTACTTCCATTTATTATAACGGCTACCAACTTTGAAAGTTGGAAAACTTCACTTAATGGTTGATTTAATTCTTAAGCCTTCCAAATTTTTTAAATCAATTTTGAATTTTATCTTATATTTCAATAATCCTGCCTGGTGCCCAAAGCTATGACAACCATAGTTGAACAAAATTTGATTGTCTAAAGGAATGAATGCATGAATATTACGATTATTTTTTTCTACAGTTAGGCTAGCTTGTAATGTTGATTTGGTTGACATTGTACATTTTAGTTTTACTTATTATTTATTTGACAAATAATATGTCTAGATTAATTTTAGTTATAGATTTTTGCTAACCAAGACTCCAATTTTAGATATATTTTATTAGTGATTTACTTTTATTTATAGTTATAGTTTTGGTTATTTGCTAAGGGAGGGGGCTGGGCTAGAGAGTCGAGCAACCACAGACTGCTGTCCAAAGGTTTGCTTTAGCCAAACAATTTACTCAGGTGCTACGAAGAAACGATTGGGAAATGGGTTTTGCATCCTGTGACTGTTTCTAGTTATGCGTCTTCTATCAGCGATGTCACAAAAAATGGTTAGCTATATTTTCAGTTTTGATATAAAAAAATAATTTTAGTTTTAGTTTTTAATTCTAGCTCTATGAGTTTTAGTTTTTATTATTATCCTATGTGAAATTAAATTCTGGTTAGTTCACTAAAATGTTTTAAGTGTAACTAAAATTATTTTAGTTTTAGCTTACCAAACAATACTACTAGCTTGCTCCTCATTCAAGGGGAGTTGACCATCTATGTATACAGCTGTGCCAAATATCCCTATACTGACCACTTATTTAAAATAAATGCCACAAAAAACTTCTAACAACATTTTATTTTTGGCATGTTAACTAGTACTTGCTTGAACACAATGGAGGACGGTGCCTCCCTTGCTAGGTTACATAAAACTACAGTATTAAGAGTAATTTTAACTTCTAATGCTCCAGCTACTAAAAAAAAACATCGAGCTTAATTTACGTATATACGGTAAAGCGATTCCAATCCCATAGTAACCACTCGTCCCAACTGTCGGACTTGAAACAAAAGCATAGCAGGTATTTCTAAAGAATTACAGCATAGGGGTGAACCTAACCATATGTAAAGAAGACATGCTTACTGCTGTAGTAGCTGGGAACGAGGTGTAAGCCTAAATTTGTTAGTTAAACGTATATAATTTTAAGCTAAGCAGTAGCAGTTATGCACAACACTATCACACATATACTTGTTTACTGGACATACCAACACAAGAGTTACCTTCATGGTTTATATACTATTGAGCAATGGATTTTCTTTCAAGTAAGTAAAAACACTGTTGCTTATGGTGTATAATAAGTATAGCACGTTAACTTACCAGCACAACATATTCGAATAAAAAAGAATTCCATAAAGTTTGTACCTGCAAAAGCGGTTTCAAAGCAGTAAATAATTCAATTGGATAATATGGGTAAAGATCGATAAGCCAGAGGATTCTGTTCATTAATGTTTGGTATGGGGTTGACTACCCAGCTAACGTAAATACAAATGACATTCGTAGTCCACACATAAACAAAAAATATATAAATATCCCCGATTTTCTATTGTGTTACCTCTGATGGTATCTTGCTCGCTGCGCTTACTCACCAAATATTTATACTCTTAAGTTTTGCTGGACTATCATTCACCCTTACTTTCAACTTGCAACTTAAAAGGAACTATTTTTTGGCTAATTGTGTGATCTGATCCACACCAGATTTTAGTTATGTTTAATTCAGTAGTTTTCAGTATGTCAAAAGCCAATGTTGTATTAAAATTAGTGAACAAATCTCCATTCATAATTCCTCGAGTTACTTCAGTATAGTAATCTGTGACACCATCTAATGTAATTTCATTGTATGGCGGATTAGATTCAGCATTTCCTCCATCATTTCTTGCAAATCTCGCTTCTGATCCATTGGGAAACTCAGCAAACCAAAACAAGTTTCCCTGTATAGGACCTGCGATACATGAAATTAGTTCCACACACTTCCCCTGGCCACCATCTTGAGTAGATCTGGATGTGATGTCAATTGAAGCTAAAGAGTAACAATATATACCTTACATAATCAAAATATAATAATTACTTTATCTTATGATATCATTACTTATGTGAGGAGTAAAGACAATTAACTTAAACAAAACATATGTCAGCCTAATGATCATAATAAAGGGAAGTGTCAAATGCATATTATTATATTATAATGTGTTTATAGCTATTATATTACATTGTGTGTGTATCATATTATACTAATATGAAAATAATAGAAGTCTCAATTTTCCAGTACGGTACTCATTTGAAATGATTATATTTGAGCCAAGTTCCAACAATGTTTACAAATTTGGCATAGTGATGAGCATAAAAATATCGTTTGTATAATTCAAAGTCATAATTTTATTTTATTTTTTGCTTTAATGCTTATAGACTCTAAGGCTAAATATTTTAACACTTAAACAACCAACTATGAGATTAAATTGACATTATTATGTCTGCAAACATTTTAACAGAATACAAGAAGGATGGAGAAGACAGTTAGGTCTGTTGTTTATTTGTTCATTCTCTGAATAGTGCAGGTTAAACACAATATAGAACTTTACAATCTTAGTAGAAATATATTTATAAGCCTTCTAAACATATGAATCTGAAACAGATTGATTAAAACACAGGCTGACTTACTCACTAGCCATGTTGTTGCTGCAAAGCTATCTAGAACCTGCCAGATTACCCAAGTTCAGCATAAAAGTCAGCAAGTTAACAGCTAGCTAGTCCCATACAATCACTCACTCTCGATTAGAACTTACCCTCAACTGTAAAAGCAAACACTAATGTAAAGTATAATAGCAGGATCATGCCTACTTCGAGTAACTTAGCGAGCAGAGGTTATTAATAAACAAACCCAGAAAAAAAATGCTGCGTCAGGGGATAGTAAACAAGGGTATTCCCTAGTCTGGTGTCAGCCCTATACACCAACTTGTACTGGCGCACAAGAAAAATGTCACGCGATGTGACGTCATAATGATATTCATGATCCCTAATAGGGGTTGGGCTTATTATAATAATATCCGCGTACGATTATTTCGCTTACTGCACAACTTCTTGTCTTGCAAACTTGCTGACCATGGCTTCTCTGTCCAGTTGCTGTGGCTGTGGTAGTAGGCTGGATAAAGGAGGCAGAAGGAGTGTCAACAACTCAACTATCGTTATGAACTCCTGGAAGCAATTTTTGGATGTGATTGGCAAAAGTTGTGATATGGAAGATGTGTGGATGTGTAGGAAGTGTTTTCTGGCCTATGAGAGATTTTGGGATCTAACGAAGGAGATTACCAAGAAGTTGGTTCATGCCATGACAGTAATCACTCAGGACCATGGGAGTTGTAGTAGTGCACCCAACTTGGCCAAGAGACCAAGAATGGACCCTCTCTTAATCCCTCCAGCTCCACAACAACCTACTTCTTCTTCGCCAGATGTTGCTGTAAGTTTTTACTTGCAATAAAGCTGCATTACTAAATGAATTGATTACTATAGGTTCATGTCAATTATGCAAATCCAAAATCGTATTTGCTGACACCTCATCGCAAGCGGTTGGGAAAAGCAGTGGCAAGAAAAAGCCCCAAAGCCATAGCTGATGAGTGCATGAAAAACCGAGAGAGCTACGATCACATAGTAGCCATAGTGTGTAGGTCAATTAGAGAGGAGGTCAGGACAATTGCTTCAACGAAAATGCAGTCTGCTCTCCTTTGCAAGTCAAAGGAGAGTATTTATGGATTCAGATGGCAACCAGTTAAACTGGAATTGCAGACACATGCACCACTGCTTTTGAGGGTTCTGAATGCTGCTACTACAACGCGAACAGAGAGGATGAACCAGGATATCGTTGTTGTCATGTGCTTCGCCCTTATCCTCAAACATCGCAACCCTACAATCAACTTGCTGCAAAAAATCATTTCTTTGATTTTATATTCAGGCCACTGTTCTAAGCAGGTTAATATAATAATGTAATAGTGATTATATTTGAAATTCTGTGTTAATTTAATGTGTAGGTGTATCAGCGTTTGCAGCCACTGAACATCACTGTGTCCTACTCCTCTTTACTACGGTTGTTGGACAAGATAGGCGAGAATCATGATGCCAGAGTGAAGAGTTGGAAGCATGCCATAGTAGACCAGATGAAAAATTCGGAGGTAAAAAAATACCTGCAGAGCTACCAGTTGATAATGTGCATACTAGCTATAGCAAAATATGTTATATATACTATAGGGAACTTCTGGGTTGACAACATGCCAGTACCATGACGTCTCAGGTACAAGTGAGTCTCCAGAACTAGAATCAGATGAATCAGATTCAGAATTGGATTCCGACTCTGACAGTTCATGGAGGTCAGTTTCTCCAATTACATCTGATGAAGAGTACTGGAGCGATGATAAAGAGGAAGCTGAATCTGTTGTTGTTGTTGAGGAATCCGAAGTTCCTAGTGGTTCTCACACTCCCCAACCCTCACCCATTCCAAGTCAGCCAGTCAACAATGATGAAGAGGAAGCTGAATCTGTTGATGTTGAGGAATCCGAAGTTCCTAGTGGTTCTCACACTCCCCAACCCTCACCCATTCCAAGTCAGCAAGTCAACATACAGTGTCAGCCAACTTTCTACCGCCTGTGTGGAGACAACATCGACAAAACTGTCCGGCACAGATACATCAGAACAGACTCCCAGGCAGCCTCATTTCACTACTTCCACTCATACGCAGCTGCAGATCGAGTGGATTTTTCCCAGCTCCCTAGTGAAGTTCCATCTGCAGTTAATTTGAGCAATTGTGCACAGGCATTATTGCTTCTTCCATCATTGGAAGATGAGGAGGCTCTTAGAAAGAACTTTAAAGTTCTTATTTCAAGGGTTCTGTGCGACTTTTTGCCATTTTTTAGAGCAACCTTTGATGGCATTGTGACCTGGCATATTCAACATCCTTACTATGATGAAATGTCAAAGAAATCAGATACAGTAAGTGCCTCTTTGTGTCTGTTTCTTGCACATCAACACCTCTCTCCACTAGTTCTTTTGAGTATTTACATTGTATGGAAGTGTTGATGTCTATAGGCTTAAAATAGAATATGTGGTCATGACTGTATTGTGGGTAAAATGCTGTGTTAGCTAATTATTGGTGGCATCATTGGCATGACATTGCATGTGTAAGTGTCAGCCTGTCAATTTGTATACACTGTATACTGCTGAGTCACTAACACTGCTAAAATTGTTGTTGAGCATTAATTATGACATTGTTGCATATAGACACATGAATACCTATATTGTCCTTCTAGCCCATTTTTTTTTGCACTGACTGCAGGTCCCCCTTGGCATCCTACCAAAGAATGAAAACAAGGGAGAGGAGATGGTAGAGATTGTGAAGTATTTGCACCAGTATGTTCCAGTTATTAGGTCTGAGGAGGAACAGCTGATACCCAGCCGTGATGAAACTGTACACATTACCAAGGCGCAGTTTAGTCCAGTGTTATTTGGAGGAGATCAGCTAACTGCAGCACGCATTAGAGGAGCAAAGAAGGCGAAAGTGAGTGATGATGATCCCTCTAACAGAATGGAAGGCATTATACCTGTGGCTGAAGACTGGCACACAAAAATGAACTTTTTAGGAGTAAGTGTTTCAGGAGTAATTATAGCTACTGTTTAATTATTAGTACCCTATCTAATTATTAAGGTTTTATGGAAGCACTACTACTCAACTTCTTCAGCAGGGGAGCATGGCACGCTGTTTCAGCTGAGAAACAGGCTGGGCAGGAGCAATGTTGTTTCAGATCCTACAAAGGATTTTAATGCATGCGAAGATTTCTTCTTGGTCGTGATTTCTGCCTTTATTGTAGCAGCTGCAATGAAGGTACTCAAGATGAAGTCAATCGATGAAATTCCACAGCCTAATACAGCCATTGGGGAAACTCCTGATGAGGTGTGGATGAGGGATGACCAGACTCGCTTGAAAGTTTTGGATGATGTATGTGGTGAAGTAATTGAGAAATTTGTCGAATTTTCCTTCTTCGAAGAATTCCCCGTAGGAAAGGATGCTACACTGAGCTATTCGAAGAGAATCCTGGGATCGGGTTGTTTTTACTTGGAGTATCGTGATGCAGTGAAGGAGGGGGACGGTACACGTGTACTTAGGTGTTGGCGCTACTTATTGCCAATATTTTATGGCACAGGACGTACAAACTACTCCTGTGAAGTTCTCAATATGTTGCACCAAGACCTAACCCTTCCTCCTCGGCTTGCTAGCCAATTGCTTTGGTCACGATTCATCAACACTCATGGTGTTCCAGGGAGAAATATACCCTGCGACCTCTATATGGAGCATCTCAATCGCATAGCAAAAGATGCAATAAGAGCACTTGGTGCAAACAAAACTGAACAAGCAGTTGAGCGGGTTGGCAAGGCCATTGGTACTATTGCACCTTTATTGCAACAGTATGATGAAGAAACTAATGTAAAAAATGTGTCTGGAGCCCACAAGAGAGCGAAAATGAGTAAAGACATCGAAGAAGTGTTGAGTGAACTTATGAAGTATAAAGTCTTTAGCTTAGTTGACCAGAGGAAGCACACTAGCTTTTCATCACCAAAAGATTTGCTACATGCTAAGCCAACTTGTGACTTACAAGATTGGATGGTCAATCGACTCAAGAAAATTGTTCGCACTGCTCATAGCTAATGTACCATCATCATCATCATCAAATACATTGTTAGTCAGTAAGCAAATTAAATTTTTAAAAGTATCTGTTAAACAAAGATAAACAAACTATGCTCACTTTCACACATTCCACACAAACAGTTCTTCATGCATATATCACAACACAAACATGTTCCTAGATCTATATGTGTATAATTATCCATGTCTCCAAATAAAATGTCCCTTCTACATACATCTTGGTTACTTTTATAGTCCTTAATAGACTTGGTAAGCTGGTGAGAGTTCTCTTTGCCATGTAACAACAGTGCCAATGAGGGAAGACCGTCCCTGCCAGCACGTCCAGTTTCCTGAATATAGGACTCAATGTCATCTGGAGTGCCAACATGAACCACTTGGCGCACATCAGGTAGATCCACCCCCATACCAAAAGCTATTGTGGCAATAACTACTCTCAGGTGACTTCCCTTTGTGAATAAATCAAGTATGCCATCTTTGTGCTCCTTTTCTATTATACTTGTGTACATATCTACCAGACGAAATCGTGACAGATCAGGTGCATCTGAGGGCTCAGTAAAATCTTCACCCAACTCATTCTTGAAGTACAGATAGATGTTTGAACACATGTCAAACGACCTTGCATATATAATCATTCTTGGAAATTCTGTCCGGTCATTTCGTAGCCGAGTGATAAAAGGTTCAAATGATTGCTCAAGGCTACTAAAGGTACTCACAGCATACATGATGTTTTTCTTGCAGGGAGAGTAGGCAATAATGTGGGGAGTTTTCATCCCAAGAGTACGGATTACTGCTTGCCTTACTTGTTTTGTGGCTGTAGCTGTAAGTGCCATTACACACACACCCTTGGGTAACAAGCTCCGCACTTCCCCTACTCGACTGAGTACTCTACGAAAAGTATCACCCCTAAAACCATAGCAATCTTTAAAATTAGATAAGAGTAATATAGCATACTGACCATTTGCTTACACAATGAGCTTCATCTATAACTAGGCCTTTCAATCGCTGTGTGTACATTTCACTTGTGAGGACACTTCTCCATCTCTTGCTGCCAATCAGTAATTCAGGGGTGAAAAAGACAACATCATAATTCCCTTCACGAACTCCTTTTTTGACCTCAATATTCTCCTCAGCTCCTGACATGAGAGCAGCAGAAATGCCTTGGGAATTAAACCTTTTCACCTATTTCATAATATTACATGGCCAGCTAGCAGATATGTTAGCTAGAAGAACTGTTAGCAGTTACCTGGTCCTTCATGATGGCTATCAGTGGTGAAATGACAATAATAATAGCAGTGTGGCCCAAGTGGTTGTACACTCTTGGCAAGCATTGGTAACAAAGGCTTTTGCCATACCCAGTCGGCAAGACAGCAAAAACATCTCTTCCCAAAACAAACTTCACTATCACTTCAAGCTGCTCCTTCTTGATTGAATGCCCTAGAGATTTTGCAGCATCGACAGCTGCTGAAGTAACTTCATCCAGTTGTTTCTTGTTCATGTTGCTTGCAGATTAAAATTTTTAGCTCGCCAAATGGCAAATTTTCATAGCACGCGCGTATGATCGATTACGTAAGCTACATATGACGTTGAATCATTTCATTGGCCACGCAAGAATCCTGCTGTGGAGTACAAGTTGGTGTATAGGGCTGACACCAGACCCTCTCGCGCGCTACGCGCGCTCGTGGGTCTGCGACGCCAGACTAGGTATTCCCCAGGTACTTCGTCCTTAATATGCGGTGCAGCAGTGGCCAGTATTCATTACGTATGTGGTTTAGACAAACTGCACTTTATGTGCATATGCCATGAATATCATTAAATGCCGTTAGAACCGGACAGGTGTCACAGGACCACAGCTCCCCACGACAATTCCTCCCCCGGAAGTGAGGCCCTAAGGACGGGGAGTCCCACCCAGAGTAACTGTCCTAGGACAAGAGCTCCGCCCCTAGGGTAAGGCCTCCCCATCATGCTCTCTCTGAAGCGCTCTGAGCTCCACCTATGCCCTGCCCACTACGGTGCATCTTGGGCGCTATCTACACGAGTATGGCTTCGTGTCAGGAATACTCTGACATTTTACTATATAGAAGTGAAACAAGTATAGGGACGGCCTCAGCAAGAATCAGAAACGGAACATAAGAGACAAATCTTCTCGCTACACAGTAAGAAGTACACTAATCTGAGCTTCCCGCTTGAAATTGTTTTGGTTATGTTGTCAAATCCTCATCATACATAAAACAATTAAAACTTGGCTATTTTTTCTGTATAATTCATGTAGATTGAACTTTAATTTCAATAGCATCGGAACAATTCTACAGTGATATTTCTCATCTAGACTTTGGTTTCAAATGATTTATAAAGAATGAGTTAGTGACAAGTGTTGTCAAAATGTCTTTAGAATCATGTGAAACTATCCAGGAGTGGATAAAGCATTTCTAGTAATTAATAAGTTATAAGTGTTGTCAAATTAGAGACTATCATTGTCAAATTATTTATTAAAATGGTGATTTTATGTCAAACCAATCACATCATAGATTTTTCTAATTTTTAGTAGTATATTTACAATGTGAATGTCCAGAATTGAATTACAGAGTCTAATCTTTAATGATTTTAAATTCATTAAAAGAAATAATTGGGAGATGTCATAATAAAACTTCCTCCTTAAACTACGTTTATCTGTCTGTACATAACACTCCTATCTGCTAATTATCATGTATAGCTAAATGAATTAGTCCTAAATCTTGTACCACTGTTTAATCTTCGCCTTTTTTTATATGAAATGCTTTGAAGCAATTAGATAGTGAATCTGTTTATCAAAATTTTAATACAAAAATGTATGTACACTTTTCATTTCACTTACATTACGTACTTAACACGTGCACAGTATGAATATCTTTTCTAAATTATGTAACTAAAACTTTAATGATTCTATATACTTTTGTTGGCAAATAATCTGTGCCTTTATGTTTCTAAGAGTCATGAGTCTGGCACTCAACACTTGCGAAGAGTAGTAGTTGATTCCAAATAAAAGAAAAGGATTCTGCAAATGTGTCATGGTGGTATGGGTGATATGCATTTTGGGAGAGATAAAACATACAATAAAGTAAGTTGCATTTGTGATTGGATAGATGCTCAGGGAAAGCTTACATACAAAGAGGTTCAGCTAAGTACATTCCTCATTTACCATGCTTGCAGCTGACTCAACTCAAATCGACAAAGTGTATATATATAATATATATTTTATATTTGTACCATGGTACATTCAAACCATCCAATCAGATTGCTCGATTCACAGTGAATATATTTCATACCCACCTCTTTGGAGGTGAATAAGTTAACTGTCCAATAAAAAATTGTTTTAGTGCATTTTGTATTGCCTAGAGATAGTACAAGTCTATCGCACCCCTCCTTTCGGTCAGTAATGGATTTGCACTATTTTCGAGCCTTTGGTCTATGATTGTGTAAATCCTAACTTGACCTCCATGTCATGGTGTATCCTATACGTATGTAATGGGGATAAAGGGGAGTAATAGATAAGGACCATGTAATAGAATACTTTAAAGATTAGGGAAACTGAATTTTAGGATTTACAATTGGCATGACTCACTCACTACAATGCAATGTTGGAATTACCCCTAGCTTTTATTCGTAGATTGCAGAAGAATTTTACTGGAATGGGATGCATGATGATGTCAAGGAGTTATGTAAACATTGTGATAAGTGTCAAAATACTAATAATGTGCTTCAGAAACCATGATCCGAATTACATCCAATACCTGTCTCTAAAGTATGGGACAGAGTAGGGATTGATTTAGTGGGACCATTTCCAGAGACAAAATGTGGAAATAAATATATAGTCACACTTAGTGATTATTTTTCCAAGTGGCCAGAGGCTGCAGTCTAAATGTGCTGAAGGTGTGGCAGACTTCTTATTCGATGTTTTCTGAGACATGGCTGGCCTAAAATTATACAATCTGATCAGGGTAGAGAATTTATTAATGCTGTAAACAGTTACCTCTTTAAGTCTACAAATATACAGCATTGTATATCTAGTGCATATCACCCACAAACAAATGGATTAGATGAGAGATTTAACCAAACTCTTCTAAATACTCTGAAAAAAGTGGTGGGTTTAAATGAAAAGGAATGGGATACACATATACCAGCTGCACTGTATGCTTACAGAATCTCTAAGCATGCATCCACTAAATTTACTCCTTTTTTTCTGGTTTATAATCGTGAAGCACGAAAAGCTGTCTCATTTGAGATGGAGAAAGAAGAATGTGGAGAGAATGGCAATTCAAAAATATTGAGTGACACTGAAGAGGCTGAGAATATAGATGCGATTATATCAAATTTAGTTAAAGTACGTGATTTTTGTCACAGTAAAGCTAAAGATAACATCTCAGTGGCACAGGAGAACAGAAGAAGCAATATGATGCAAAGCATAATTCATTTAAGGTATATATAACAGTTTTGTATTGTATAAGTATATTAAATATTCGGTTTTATGTAGGTATTTCCTGATGGAAGTTGTGTTTTGTTAAAAAATATGAAGCATGCACATAGAATGGGGGCAAAATGGACACCACATGGAAGGGTACTTATATTGTATACAAAAATATGGGTAAAGGAAAATACCAGCTAAAATAAAAAACAGGAAAAATTTTGAAGAAGTTGTTCAATGGAGTACTCCTGAAAGAATACTATTCACCTTGTAGTATTCAGGAACAACCACAGCATAACTCAAATAGTTTACCTTCACAGGTGTCAGTACTATCTACAGTGGTACCTTCACAGGTCTCAATGCTACCTTCAGCAATACCTTCACAAGTGTCAGTGGTACCTTAACAAGTGTCAGCGCTACCTTCAGTGGTACCTTCACAGGTTTCAATGCTACCTTCAGTGGTAACTTCACAAGTGTCAGCGCTACCTTCAGTGGTACCTTCACAGGTCTCAATGCTAGCTTCAGTGGTACCTTCACAGGTCTCAATGCTAGCTTCAGTGGTACCTTTATTGTCAACAAATGTTGAACAAGTTTATACATCAACGAAGTCACTTTTACCTCATTCTATGAGTTTGACAAAATCACCAGTGACAATGTCATATCCTTCATTTACCAATATTGTTTCTGTAGTTTCATCAGATGCACAAGTAAAAGTCGTATGTTTCTTCACAGTCGAATTTATTGAGTACTCAAACTAAGAGAAGCTGTAAATGCAAGACATGATGTGGGAGTCACAAATGTTCTAGCAAAAAGGCAGGCTATGTGTGTGGTCATTACTGCCATCCAGGTAGAGAATGTGTCAACATCACAAAATTACGAAGCATTGCTGTTGTTTCAGATCTCACGGACCAGACGAACCCTTCATTCACAGCTGACAGCACTAGGATAGTAGTTGAAGGTATTTCATTCACTATGGAAGACAAAATGATACTGGCATCGAACAAATGGCTCAGTGATAGTCATGTTAGTGCGGCTCAGTTTCTTTTGAAGAAACAGCATCCAAATATATATCTGGCTTTGAACCTCCTACTTTGCAATACACGAGAACATGCATATGCATTGGATGTATTGCTACCAGAAGTAAGATATTGAACTGCCAACACATTAGCCATTGAATTATTCCAGATATTATAATGTTAAATTTAGATGATGGTTCGTGTGAAGGCGAAAATTGAAAACTGTACTATTGAAGATGCTATTAACAATATGACAGCTTAAATTAATAGTGTTGTTATTAAAGTAGCGAGTAAGCTTTCAATATTTTTTATTTGTTTACTTTATTACATTTATATAGCTAGCTATATAATACATTGATTAGTTTAGTTGTGCTAAATTATTATTTAACTTGCACTCTATTTTCTGTAACTAGCTACCTACTCTGTGCTTTTCTGGAGGTCTGAGGCAAACTGCACAGGAAATAGTTTTGTTGTGAAGAATGTTGGGCTGAGTACTTATTACTTAGGTGCATAGCATTAGTAGCATGATACTACCATTGCCTTATTATTTTTGAAAACATTAATGATGTGTCTTACCATTTTAAAGATAATCTTGCAAGTTGCCATGAAAATGTTATGTGAGGACTGCATAGATAGCTACTGAAAAGGAAGCTGGGGCTAATAAGTAGGACTTAACTTTTTTTTTTTTCCATCCAATTTCTTCCCAATGGCTTGCTAATTCCTGTACATTGTGCCAATCTGTTGCTTATTCTATAGTTACAAGCTAAGTGTAAGGTCGATGATACTTGACTTGGATATAATCTCGCTTATAATTGTTGAGAATGGTCAATGTATGCAGTGATGATGTTATGATGTTTTTATTATCATCATTTTTTGTTTTGTATGACCTGCACATATTTCTCAACAAAAAAAATTAACTTTGAGCGTGAACAGGAAGAAGACGATGTTTACATTACATAGCATTAGCATGCAATTCACAGAGTTCTTTTCTAAGGTGTTATTATGCAGGGGAAAATTTTATATTAACCCTCATCACTGGTTGTGTAATTTAATAACCACCAAATTAAAAAAATACAACAACAACAACAACAAACGAACAAAAAAAAAAACAGGACAGGTAAAAACAGGGCACATGTTAGTTGGGTTAAGTTATAAAAACAGAAAAATTTCCTATTATTATACTTTGTTGTTGTTTTTTTGTTTGTTATTGTTTTTTTTCCAGAAAAAACTAGTGATTTTTTTTTCTTCTGTAGCTATGATCATAAGCTTTTATTGTTACGCCCCCTATTTGTCACACTGTTTGTTTGCCTTATACTATATTCTCAGTGGTTTACTGGAGTGCTAGGTGTTACACTACTGTTGAGGCATGTATGTCTTGTACTTTAGCTTTTCTCAGGAGACAGCATCGATATCTATCATTTCATTGCACGAGTTACTTATCGACTTGCGCGAGCTACATATCAACATAGATTATATTCACATTGGTACTAGCATAATTTTTTTTTGGTATTTGTAATCACTAGCTAGTGTGAAGTAATACTGAGAGTTAGACTCTACACATCATGTGTGTGTTCACTTTTAGATTTATACTCATCATGTGTGTTTGTTTGCACAATGTGTTTACGTGTCTTATGTATCACGTGGAGTATGGGTTTTAAATCTGTTTATATTGTAGTAAGGTATTTTGTATACTTTCACACATGCTATGTTTATTGGCATGCAGAATATTTACTTTGAATATTTAGGTATGAAACACTTTCAGGAATATGGCTGTTGGCTTGCAGAGACTGTGGTGAAACTTAACTTTTAGAATTAGCTATTTCAAACAATTAAATAAATTTTTGTTTACAGTCTTGATATAATGCATTCTATATAATGACAACAATAATAATTAATGAAATCATAATTGTCTCTGAATTTCGTAATAATCCATGATATAAGCACCGTTATAAGAAACCTGCCTATATTTTGATTTGAAAATAAGCTGAATAGCTATACTCTATCCTATTCTAAACCTTATAACAAGCTTATACCTGTGTATAGCTTACAACGAACTTATTGCAATTGGCTATCACATTATATGTCATTACTTGATTTAATAACTAGTGGTGTGCTTGAGCACAAATGGCGAGCGAGCCTAAAGACTATACTATTTTTATTGACTTCTAACACTGAAGCTACTGAAAATAAGGTCAAGTTTTTAAATTTAGCATACAGGGTAAAGGGATTTCAGTGCCATAGTAACAACTCTCTGCAACTGCTTGAATTGAAGGAAAAAACAACAACAACAAAACAATACACGTTATTTAAAAGTTTTCTTTGTGATATTCTTTAGCTAAGTAGTGGTTGTAACACACAATGCTTTGACACAGCTGGACATGCACCTACACAGACATACCTTCGCAGTAGTCTAGTGGACAATGTATTTTCAGGTAAATACTGTGCGCACGACTTATAACCATGACAAAGAGCGCATTGACTTACCACCGCCACTAACTCGAATAGAAAGGGTGATACGGGTACTGATCGATAAACCAGAGGATTCTGTTTAGTGCAATTTGGGACGGGGTCGACAACCGAACTAACACAAAAACGCGAGGGTCAAAGTACAAAAATGCCTTACGTACGTCCATACATATATACAAATAAACTAGTGATGTGCTTGAGCACAAATGGCGAGCGAGCCTAAAGACTATACTATTTGATTTTGACTTCTAACACTGAAGCTACTGAAAATAAGGTCCAGTTTTTAAATTTCGCATACAGGGTAAAGGGATTTCAGTGCCATAGTAACAACTCTCTGCAACTGCTTGAATTGAAGGAAAAAAACAACAACAAAACAATACACGTTATTTAAAAGTTTTCTTTGTGGTATTCTTTAGCTAAGTAGTGGTTGTAACACACCACAACTGGACATGCACCTACACAGAGTTACCTTTGCGGTAGTCTAGTGGACAAGTATTTTCAAGTAAATACTGTTGCGCACGGCTTATAACCATGACAAAGAGCGCATTGACTTACCACCGCCACTAACTCGAAGAATAGAAATGGAAGTCCCTTAAGTTTTCAAGTTTTAACTGCACCCGCAAAAGAATTCAAAACGGTAAACAATTCAATTTCTAGGGTGATACGGGTACTGATCGATAAACCAGAGGATTCTGTTTAGTGCAATTTGGGACGGGGTCGACCACATAACTAACACAAAAACGCGAGGGTCAAAGTACAAAATGACATACGTACGTCCAAACATATATACAAATAAACTAGTGGTGCGCTCGAATAGCGCAAATGCATGGCGAGCGAGCAGACTCTTTTTTACAGAAAAATAGGACAGAAATTACATCTAACTGTAGTGCACAGTGTAACCCTTTCCATTCTCAGTTAGCATCAGAGAATCTAAAGTCTCTGATCCCAGACTAAACTAACAATTACCTGAATAAACTTCGAAAGCAGTGGCAAAGAAGCGCAGCTTGACAAAGACTTCACGATTGTTTCAAGAAGAGAGTAGCTGTAAACTTTTTGGTTGAAACAATGTTGCGTCTGCAGCAGGATACTCCGCGCTCGTTAATTGAAAAAAAACTGGAACTGTGAACGCTTTACCTAACTTACGTAATTAGAAGCGCGCGCATTTAAAGAGCATACGTACCATCCATACATACATACATAGTGGTGTGCTTGAGCACAAATGGCGAGCGAGCCTGCTAGTTAGGTAACATAAAATGTACTATGTTTAGCTTATCATGCAAACACTATAATAGCAGTTATGACATTTGATTTCAGCAAACAAATACAAAATCACTCTCTTACCTTATTAATGGTAACTTTTGTAGTATCAAACATCAACCATTCTGATAATCTCAATCACCAGTAACTCTTGAACAAGCTCTCAGCTACGATAAAAAATAAACCAGTGTTATTATTTGTAATTTTAGCCAACAAATATGGAATTACTACTTACATCATTCTTGAGTATTGATACTTCTGTTAGTCGTATCAAATTGAAGTTATTTTGACCATCGGAATTACCTTGAATTCTTGACAAACAAGCTCTCACCTACAAAAACAAAAGACAATCAATTTTAGCACACAAATACACAATTACTTTCTTACCTCATTTTCTTGAGCAGTGGTAACTTTTGTAGTACCAAATTTGAGCCAATCTGACCATTTGAATTTACCAGTCACTGATAACTAGCTCTTAGCTACAAAAAAGAAAGGCCAGAGTAAACTTTGCATATTTTTAGCTAACAAATATTGAATTGCGTACTTATCTCAGCTTTCCTCGAGAAGTAGCAGCTTCCATAGCATTAATACTACGGCATTCTGACTACCAACGGCTCTTGACAACCAACAACCGGCACTCCGTATCCCCCCATAAAACGGTGAAGTTTTGAAATGAAGTCTGGAAAAGGGTCTTCAATGCCATAGTAACCTGTCGAATCAACTTTTTGTGTCTTGAAAACAAGAGTTTTAGCAGGAATTTTCTCATACTTTGGAGCTTAAGTATAAAGTAAGGTTTGCTTAATGCTGTAGTTTCAGAATAAACTGGAGTCAAGCCTAAATAGCCGTGTTTTTTAGAGAAAAAAGTTCCACGCGCGCGCGTTTAAAGAGCATACGTACCATCCATACATACATACATATATATATATACTAGTGGTGTGCTTGAGCACAAATGGCGAGCGAGCCTTACACTACACTATTGTTTAATTTGAATTTAACAACTAACACTCAAGCTATTAAAATAAAGTCGATTTTTTAAATTACGTATGAGGTAAAGGGTTTTCAATGTCATAGTAACCGCTCCCGCAACAGTTTGAATTGAAAAAGAAGCAACAAAATCAAATCAAGTTATTTAAAAATTTCTTTGTGATATTCTTAATAGTAGTTGTAACGCACAATACTTTCACACAACTGAACATAACTACGCAAGACTTACCTACGCAAGACTTACCTTCGTGGTTAGTCTAGTGGACAATGCATTTTTAAGTAAATACTGTTGAGTAGGGCTTATAACCACGACAAAGAGCGCATTGACTTACCACCGCCACTAACTCGAATAGAAATGGAAGGCCCTTAAGTTTTCAAGTTTTAACTGCACCCGCAAAAGAATTCAAAACGATAAACAATTCAATTTCTAGGGTGATACGGGTACTGATCGATAAACCAGAAGATTCTGTTTAGTGCAATTTGGGACGGGGTCGACCACATAACTAACACAAAAACGCGAGGGTCAAAGTACGAAATGACATACGTACGTCCAAACATATATACAAATAAATAAATAAATAAATAAATAAACATCCCCGATTTTCGATTGTGTTACCCCTGTAAGTGTCTCGCTCGCTACGCTCGCTCGCCAATTATATATATAACATATACCCGATTTTGCATTGTCCACCCCTAATACTGTCTCGCTCGCTACGCTCGCTCGCCAACTAGTGGTGTGCTTGAGCACAAATGGCGAGCGAGCCTAAAGACTATACTATTTTTATTGACTTCTAACACTAAAGCTACTGAAAATAAGGTCCAGTTTTTAAATTTAGCATACAGGGTAAAGGTATTTCAGTGCCATAGTAACCACTCCCTGCAACTGCTTGAATTGAAGGAAAAAATAACAACAACAAAACAATACACGTTATTTAAAAGTTTTCTTTGTGATATTCTTTAGCTAATAGTGTTGTAACACACACAATGCTTTGACACAACTGGACATGCACCTACACAGACTTACCTTGGCAGTAGTCTAGTGGACAATGTATTTTCCGGCCTAAAGACTTATATGAATGATTTGACTTCTAACACTGAAGCTACTAAAAATAAGGTCCAGTTTTTTTTTACTGATTTAGCATACAGGGTAAAGTGATTTCAGCGACATAGTAACAACTCTCTGCAACTGCTTGGAAGGAAAACAACTACAACAAAACAATACACGTTATTTAAAAGTTTTCTTTGTGTTATTCTTTGGCTAAGTAGTGGTTGTAAACACACAATGCTTTAACACAACTGAACATGCACCTACACAGACTTACCTTCGCAGTAGTCTAGTGGACAATGTATTTTCAAGTAAAATACTGTTGCGCAAGGCTAATAGCCATGACAAAGAGCGCATTGACTTACCACCGCCACTAAGGATTCTCAGAGCTTGTTAATTGAAAAATACTGGAGCTGTGAACGCTTTACCTAACTTACGTAACTAGTGGTGTGCTTGAGCACAAATGGCGAGCGAGCCTTAAACTACACTATTGTTATTCAAACTACTAAAATAAAGTTGAGTTGTTAAATTATGCATATACGGTAAAGGGGATTCAATGCCATAGTAACCACTCCCCTCAACTGTTTGAATTGAAAAAGAAGCAACAAAATCAAGTCACGTTATTTAAAATTTTCTTTGTGATTTTCTTAATAGTAGTTGTAACGCACAATACTTTCACACAACTGAACATACCTATACGCAAGACTTACCTCCGTGGTTCGTCTAGTGGACAATGAATTGTCAAGTAAATGCTGTTAAGTAGTGCTTATAAGTGTGACAAATAGTGTATTAACTTACCACCGCCACTAACTCGAATAGAAATGGAGCTCCCAGCACCCGCAAAACAATTCAAAACGGTAAACAATTCAAAACGGTAAACAATTCAATTTCTAAGGTGATACGGGTAATGGTTGCTACACCAGAGGATTCTGTTTAGTGAAGTTTGGGACGGGGTCGAACGCGGAGCGAACACAAAAATACGGAGGGTCAAAGTACAAAATGACATACATACGTCCAAACATATATCTAAATAAACTAGTGGTGCGCTCGAATAGCGCAAATGGCGAGCGAGCTGGCCCAGCTGAAAATAAAATGAAATAATGCCACTTAGAGAAAATGCAATTTAAAATGAGTACACTGTATGATAATTTTAGGGGGGGAAATGATTGTTTTGCTCTTTTTTGAGCTCATCAGCATACCATAACCATACATACACATACAAAGTTACCAACCATTTCAAAGTTTTGTATAAACCAGATAGACAATCTGTCAGTTGATACTGTACACTATTCCAAGAATGTATTGCATATGTGTTATTTACTATTGTTTAAAAGTTGGTAATTTTGGATGTGACATATGATAGATATGGACAATCATCTGTACTCATCTTCGACAGATGATTGCCCCCCTCCGAATATTTCAGAGGGGACCATAGTAGTCACATTTTCAAATGCACTGATATTTACTTTGGGTCCTTTTTAGAAAATTTTAATGAATGTAATTATTATTATTTGTGAAAATGTTTAATAATATATTTTGTGATACAAAAAAATGCTTCAGGACTGTTAAAAAAGTAGAACTTGAAATGTTGTGCTAGTCATATGAAATTTATGTTCATGATAAAACCATTTATTTCCTCCTTCATATTTAAAGAAGAAAGTTAATACTAAAAGTTAAAGCAAATAAGGTGTACTTGTAAGCAGCTTGCTGCAGTTAAAAATCTTTCTTTAAGGTGTAAACTTGAAGCACTCGAGTATAAGAATTTGACTATAAAAATATTCAAAATTTATAAGACTTGAGTTCAATACTTGACATTGAAATTTTTAAGAACTTGAGTATAAATTTGATGAGCATAAAATATGACGTTTAGTTGAATATAGTTGATGAAAAATAACTTAGGACCTCCAGCTTAAAATACCCAGTTATTTATACTGGCACACAAGCTAGGTTCTAAATGGACAAATAATTTGAGGACTGTTTGGATGGCAAACTGTACCGAAATGTGTGGACATAGACGACACTTTGTGATTACTGGGACTCCCTGCCACCCAGTTAGTGAGCTCAGGAAACACCGGAAATCCCAGCAAAAAATGCATTCCTGGAGGTCGTCTTTGCAGAGGCACACAAAGAGCTCAGGGCTCCACATTATTACAGCCCACACATTGTGAAATCAGTACATGAGTCCAAGAATGCTAATTTTGGTGTCTCCTAATAAAGTCAACTCAAACTACTACCATAAAGACAATTCCCGCTTTACAGCAAGAAAGACAACAATTACAAAGCCTGTGCGCTATGCATTTGATGTGACCACTATTAAATTTTGCCAAATTTAACCAATTACTGCACTGAATTGACCACATCATAGTGGTTAACAGCATGGTGCACATACATAGCCATTTGATGTGTATCTGTATGACTGAAATTAAATGTACCATGCACCATACCTGGGATATATAGATTCCAACCACTCACGGTATCATAACTGTATATTGGGGTATCCAGAAGGTGTGCCAATGCCATGACTTCAACCTCCGATCCCCATGCCCTGTTTTGATTCATCCTGGTTGCTGCAATATACTGCTCAATTCCCAGCTCCCATTCTGCATCTGTATAAACTGAGCCAACAAGGTGCACTTCTCCAAGATTTTGAATCTGTCTCAGAAGAGGAGCAATCTGATGTGGCCATATCGCATCCCCAATTGTTCTCATGTGCTGTACGATAGCACCTCGTATAGCTAAGTGCTGCTCTTCCGATCCTGTAAGAATCAAAGAAAAAGATCGAAATAGGCAATTTCCATCGCCAACTATCCTCTTGAAATTGGTCGGACGTGTTAATGGGACATTAGAACCACCAGGAGTGACTCCATTTGGTCCACAGTACTGCAATCCAAGCCTTTCACATTGTGCACGCTGCCACTCTTCATTGACAGGGTTATAGTGGAATTGGTGAGTATGGGTGTCAACGCTAGTGACAACAACATCATCAGTGAGACTCTTTTTTCTTTCGACCGGAAGAGGTGGTTCATTAGCGATAACATTTTTGCAGTCTCCATTACAGCAGGCATCATGTGCTTCCCCTGATGATGGAATTGGAATATGGGGCACATTTGTTGCTGTTTCTGCTTCTTCTGCCTCCTCGCTAATTCTGTGATCTGTGCACGACTCAGACTTGACTGACAGTGTTGTTTGTGAGCCTAAACTATTGCTGAGTTTCTCTAATCTGAGGTCTTCATTGAGTCTTTCTTTATGACGTCTGCTGCTGGCTAGATGTGCTACACGTTGAAAAGCGAACGGAGGATTGAAAAGCAGATCTTTTACATGCCGCACACGTGAGCATGCCACAAAAGTCAGTCCAGCCGAGAATTCTTTTTTCCCCACATCAATGACAACTTTGTCTAATGTCATACCTTGGGACTTGTGAATTGTAACTGCCCAGGCCAATTTTAGGGGAAGCTGGAGTCTCGAGCATGGGTAGGTAGAGGACAACCATGTGCGGCGTAGTGGAACTATTGGAACAGTGCCATCTGCCAGAGTAGGACCAGTGTAGAAATCAAACTTTACTGTCACTGCTACTGGTAAACTTGGTGGTGATTGATCTGCACCATCGTAGCAAATTGACACAACTGTACCAAGTGCTCCATTAACCAGTCCAACTTGAACCCACAGATTAGCAGTCAGCATTACACGTGCCTTGCATGCTAAAAAAATAACTGGTTCCAATCCACCAGCATCACTTGCAGGAATTCTGCTAGCTCTAGGACCAGAATGGATGGCTTCAATTCTTGCTACTGGCTGAGAATTTGTTCGCAATTTTTCAACATTGTACTCAGCCACTGCTGCAGCAGTTGGAAAAAGATGTAGAGCTTCCTGAAATGTGCTGGCATTTCCTACTGCAGCTGGAGTCTGTTTCATCAGAACTTTCCAGTCATCCAAAGTAATTTCACCATTTCTGAGACGCATGAGTAACTCTTTAAGTCTAGGCTTTCTTGCCTGAGTACTTGTTTCAAAACAATACCACAATCAAAGAGACGATAATTAGCACTGCCAAGGTCAGACAGTTCAGATTTTGTTGCTGTAGTGTACAGTGGCAAGTCCATCACTGGTGGTAGTTGACCCCAGTCTCCAGTCAGTAGACAGGAACATCCACCCAGTACCTCATGAGATCTAGATTTTTTTCATTAAAAAAACAACATGAAACACAGTTGAGTTACGAGTAACAATAAACAGATACCTTTGAGGGAATGCCTGGCGAAGTCTTCTGTCTACCTGACCAAATAGTTTTCGGCCAACCATTGACATTTCATCAATTATCAAGTACCTAACGCCACAAAGTGATCCTTGAAGAGCACTGAGACGCTGTCCCTCCAAGTCCTTAAAGTCTCCAGTGACAGGAATGCTGAGAAGCGAATGAAGCGTATAGCCATCTACATTGTAAGCTGCCACTCCAGTTGGAGCTGTCACACGAAGGCAATCGCCCAACAATTTCTTCAAGCACTTTATCAAATATGACTTTCCAGTTCCTGCTGTGCCAGAGATGATCATCCTTAGAGGTGACCCACACAGTTTGCCATGGTAGTGATTGAATACTATTTGGTAAGCTTCACTCTGCTTTCCTTTCAAATTTTGTGCTTCAGCCACAGTTTCATATGCAGAGTAGACAAAATGCTGTTTGTGCTGTGCAATAAAGGAAGGCATTTCCTGCAAGTTGTCATACTTTTTTCCAGCAGCAGACCAGTCGACTTCACAAGTAGAAGCAACTTGCTCAAATTCTGTGTGATGATAGCAGAGCTGCATCCAATCCAATACAGTGTTCTTGTTTTGATCATCATTGTCATCGTTATCACATGCCTGCAAAAAGAATACATAAAAAAGAATAAAAAATGAATTGTTTGAAAATATAAATAATAGTCACCTCTTCATCAACAGTCTGTTGATCTTCTGCCTGTGCCATTTCTAGCCTATGAATATCATCAGCAAGCGATTTTGGCACATTACCAGACTGAAGAAAAGTAGCATAAGCAGCTGCATATGTGTCACATCCTCCAAGTAGCTCATCCAGTTGAACAAAAGGCTTGTGAAGCATGAGTTTCTGCTTTGAATATTGCTCATATTGTGGTCCTTGTGGATCTGGTGAGCAATAAGGAAGTGGTATCACTATTACATCTTTGTTCCTTGGCACCAGTGCACTGCCAATTTTCTTGGGGATTCTGTACTTCTGAACAAATTTCAGCAGGGACACTTCTCTAAACTCTGGGACATCAGGACGAGCACAATAGTGGTCCAGTTGGGAGTCCACAGTCACAGATTTGTCTTCTTCAAATGTTTCGGTCACCTGTCGAGAACCATCAAGACTAAGAACAACGAAATCTCGAGAAGCTCTAAACAAGGGCAGCATCAAAAGAAGATGACATGTCTCCTGTGCAGAAAAATCTCTCTCTCCAATAGTGCTTGTTAATAACTTTTGCACTACTTTGAGTGGTGTGGCATCCTCTTTGATGCTTTTCATGATTGTACTGTATACTTCTTGCAGACCTTTTGAACGAGGCTCAGATTTGGTAGCATATTTTGCCACATACTTGATGACTTTGTTTCTGGACACAATGTACTGCATATCAACATTGGCTCTCCAAGCTGACAATTGTACTGGGTTGTAGGCATTCAACAAATTGTCATTTCTGGAAGTCAGCACTACAGGTTCACCTTCTTGTGTGGTGATAGTAGTCACTTGCTGTATGGTTTGGGGTAGCCGAACCTGCACTCCTGCTTGCCTCTCTTACGCTTCAAGCAATATGATGTTGAGCATCTTGTGTGCCGTTGGCAAGTAGCAACTAAATCAACCAGGTCCATTTCCAAGTTATTTATGCCTTGGTATTGTTGGTTGCACACATGCGGTTTAATCTTAGGTAAGGGAATAGAATTGATTATGTTGTTCCCATCAGCAGGAATTCCTGGGTTCATTGTACTAACCAGGCCATCAGCATATGCAGTAATCCTCTCAGCAGCATCCAACAATTCAGCACTGTCATCAGATGACAATAGTTTCTCAATGTCTGGTGCATTGTGCAGCCAAGCTACACCATGTACATGAGGAGATCCCCTGTGCTGCCACTCGAATCTGAACCAGTAATCTGTGGCTCCAAGAACATCCACATAAAATGTTTTCATGAACTTGCTAATTTGTTCATAGAAGAACCAATCAGCAATGGCCGGGTTGTTATTGACTGCAGAGCTGCGGCTGGAACTTTCATCTGAATTTTCAGCAATCAAACGAGCCAGCTCAGGCCACTGATTGTCAGCGGCACTATGAGTGAAAAATATAGTGGGCATACCGAGACAGTCAATCATGGAAATGAGCCTACTTCGCTGCTTCAACCAAAATTGCTTAGTTCCACGTAAGCTGGTGGCATAATGTAGTACTCGCTTGCTGAGCTCTTTCCCTCCACTACTGATCATTTCCTTCAAGTCTTCCAATGACAGACGTGCATCTTTTGGGTGTTGCTTTATGTAAATCTTACCAGTTTGGAGGGCACGCCATCTCATTTCGGTGTTGAGAGCAAAATATCGAAAACGAGGATGTTAGGCAAACCTGCCATCTTCATAACGCATCAAATGCTTGAAGTAATTCCCCACCGTTACAGTACGCTGTCTTGGAGCCAAAAAATCACCATTACCAGTGGGAAACAATGTAGGGAAGGCACAGGAGATGTATCCTTCGGTGACAAACTCGTTTATTGGAGTGTCCCCTCGAGACGGCCATGGAATTATATTGTCTGGATGCGGTTTTTGTCGCTCATTTATGGACTTCTTGACAGTCTCTTCTTCTGTGCCCTTTTGCACAGTAATTGGAACAAAGGATCCCAATTCTTGATTACTTTCATCATTTTCCTCTTGTTGCTGGCTTTTGTCTTCAATTTTGATGGATGCATCTTCAATAGTGGTAATATTGGAAAGATTTCCATCAATAGGGAGCTGCTTAACTTCTTCCATATCAATTGTCACATCACGATAATACTTGTTGTGCTGTTTTAGCCACAGGAGAGCGTGTAGGACAACTGAGCGTCTCACTCTAAAGTCCTTGTGAGTATTATCTGAGCCATGTTTCCTCACGATCAACACATCAAGATTTTTTGTGTTTCTTGGAAGGCTGGACGCAAAAGAAGTGACATCCTGTGGCAGGTTGATTACATGGCCTTTGTATCCATACTGACCATGGGGTAGTCGATAGATGGACATTAGTGGCATAACAGTCGAGATCAACATTTCCTCTGCTTGTGACAACCCCTTAATTTTGAATATAAATATAAACATATAAACGTTATTTTATGGTACTCAGTTATATATCAATAGATAAATATATATATTATGCTTCACAGCTTATTAGAATGCTTTTATTGCTTTATATGTAATTTAAATTTACTCAGATACAGTTACATGGATGGAATAACTATAAAATGTGTATAATGTGAGGATGCATTTATATTATGCAATGTTTATTATTAAAGTGATTTCATTGGGTTAGTTCTGTAATACAATATTCAAATTTATGTCACAAACCTGTAATTCATTGGGCACTGCTCCAGGATTCATATTGTTTTCAGAGGAATAAAGTTTTGGGTTTGCTTTGTCTCGATAACATCGTATACATGTAGTTGAGAGTGATGCCATTTTAGTGCCAGGAAATTTTTCTGAGCATACAATGCATATTGTTGACTCGATTGAAGACATTTCGTGATGAAATTTGTCCATCTTCTCTTTCACAACTTTATCTTTAAGAATGGCTTGATGAATTAGAGGAGCAGTTTCATTATTTTGTAAATGTTCAGCATTGACAACTTTTAATACTGCATCTTGAGCAAATTGTCTTTTATAGACACTCATGTTTTGAAGTCTAGCAGATTTTTGTTCTGGAGTTTCATTGGCCAAAGCATTTTCTTTATAAGCACATTGACGCTTCAATCGAACAGCTCGTTCATCTGATGTTTCTTTAGCCAGTTTTTTTTCCTGCAAAGTGTTCTGATGTTTCAGTCGAGCAGCCCGTTCATCTGATGTTTCTTTAGCCAGTTTTTTTTCCTGCAAACTGTTCTGATGTTTCAGTCGAGCAGCCCGTTCATCTGATGTTTCTTTAGCCAGTTTTTTTTCTTGCAAATTGTTCTGATGTTTCAGTCGAGCAGCCCACTTGTGTACAGTTTCATTTGCTATTTTTTCTTCCTGAAGAGTGCTTTGATGCTTTAGTCTAGCAGCTTTCTCTTCTTGTGTTTCCTTGGCTAAGCGTTCATCTTGAAGAACACTCAGGCGTTCCAGCCGAGCAGCTCTGTCATCTCCGGTTTCATTGGCTAAATGTTCTTTTTGCAAAATCCTCATATTTTGTAGCCTAGCAGATCGATTCTCTTGGCTCTCAATTGCTCGTCTATGTTTTTGCTGAATTCTTATTTTATTTAATCTAGCAGCTCTTCTATCAAGGGATTGTTGTGCTAGTTTGCTCCTCTTATGCTCTAATCTAACTTCTTTGTGCTCTTGGGATTCATTTGTTTCATCAATTTTTCTATTTTTTAGTCTTTGCTCAGTTTCTAGAGGACTTTCTGCTTTGCGTTTAGCCCTGCCCTTTTCATTTCTTTTTTTAAGGCGGGCTTGCCTTTCTTGTTCGGTTTCAGCCCTCCTCAGTTCTTGTGCCCTCTGGTTTCTTTTATCAAGGCGAGCCCGTTTTTCATTCGCACTTTCCTTTTTCAGGTTGGGATTATCGAGCTCCATTAGTTATAAAGCACAAAACCTTGACAAGTAAAAGAAAATAAGAATAAAATAAATGAAACAGTCACACGAAGTATAGAACTTAGCCTTAGTTCGCCTAATCCACACCGCAATTGCTTTCGGAATCTCATATCCAGGTAGCAATAACGCGGGTGCTCAGTTTATTTGGTTTTTATACAACTCAGAAAAATAGCTGCGCAGTACGTGCAAAGAGTAAAAGGCGGGAGAAATGTTCTCGGCGAGACTACCATCGGTTTTGTGTAGTTTGCGCATGATCAGTAGCTACTTAGCGGTTAGATTTGTCACCTGCTAATAATTATCATCAGTCATGGAACCAGAAAGGATGGCAGAACAAGTGAGTAGATTTATTTAGGAGAAGAATTGTATCAGTTGTGATATAATTGTGTTAGAATGGAAGACAGACCGAAGAGAAGACTGAGCCGCCACCAGTGGCTCAGCAAATAAAACAAGCTTTAAACAATAAAGTGAGTAGATATATTATAGTATTAAAATTCTCATAATTTACTTCATTTTAATACAGAAAAAAAGAAGAAGAAGAAAAAGAAATAGGTAAGTCATTATGGTTTAACCTGTAGCTGTTATGATATGATGCACTTTTTTTGTAGACAGCAATACCACAACCAGAAGTCCAAATATATTATAGTATTCAAATAACTTATCTATCTTAACTTATCTATCTTAACCAATATATTTTATTAACCACTTATAAACATATATTATAATATTATGCTTTAAAATGTGTAATCTTTGTATTATCATGAAGAGTTATGTGATGGCTCTCTAGCTAGCTCAAAACTCAGAAGTTTGTGGTTATGGGCATAGCGCCCTCCATGGTTTTAAAAGTGGCCACACCTTGAACAAGTCTACAATGGTTATCTTCAATATAGGACCAAATGTAAATTTGCCATTTGAATGCTATCAGTTAGAAAATGGACTCAATAAGTACACAAGACGTAACTGTGTAGGCAAAAAATCAGATAGAGACTAGAACCTAACCTGTCAATAAAGGTAAAGATTTTTCATCAGCTAAGCAGTCCTTGTAACACACGGCACCTTCACATACACTTGTTCACTTGATGTACCAACACAAAAATTACTTCCTTCAGTGATTTGACATTAGTAGTATTGTAAGCACAATACTTTCACACAACTGAACATACCTAGGCAAGACTTACCTTCGTGGTTAGTCTAGTGGACAATGAATTTTAAAATAAATGCTGTTGAGTAGGGCTTATAACTGTGACAAATAGCGTATTAACTTACCACTCCCACTAACTCGAATAGAAATGTAGCTCCAGTAAGTTTTTGCACCCCAAAACAATTCAAAGCGGTAAACAATTCAATTTCTAAGGTGATACGGGTAATGGTCGCTAAACCAGAGGATTCTGTTTAGTGAAGTTTGGGACGGGGTCGAACGCGGAGCGAACACAAAATTACGGAGGGTCAAAGTACAAAATGACATACATACGTCCAAACATATATATAAATAAATAAATAAACAAACATCCCCGATTTTCGATTGTGTTACCCCTGTAAGTGTCTCGCTCGCTACGCTCGCTCGCCAATAAACAAACATCCCCGATTTTCGATTGTGTTACCCCTGTAAGTGTCTCGCTCGCTACGCTCGCTCGCCAATTAAAAGCGCGGGCGAAAACAGAGGTCTCTGTCACGCGAAATTCAGTCCCACCCAAAATCAGTCCCTCGGACTAAAATTGGCAGCAAATTACGGTCCGCCGGACCAATTTTGGCTGCCAAATATGGTCCCCCTCAGAAATTTTCGGTCCCACCAATTGGCAGCAAATTACGGTCCGCCCTGCTCCATTTGCTGTTCATTTATGAGTTAATAACTTATGTTATGGCTTTGCTACAAGTTAATAACTTATGTTATGGCTTTGCTACAAGCTCTACTACCTTGAATTTTACCTAATATACCTGCTCCATTTGCTGTTCATTTATGACTAAAATTGGCAGCAAATTACGGTCCGCCGGACCAATTTTGGCTGCCAAATATGGTCCCCCTCAGAAATTTTCGGTCCCACCAATTGTTATGGCTTTGCTACAAGCTCTACTACCTTGAATTTTACCTAATATATCATGGCTAGAGGTATTCCTGCTCCATTTGCTGTTCATTTATGAGTGGCTACTCAGTGTCACTCTAAGGCATTTTCAATGACATAGATGTTATAGTTAGCAACTAATGAGCATTTCCACAATTATATATTATTTACAAGTTGATGATTGGCTACTTAGCTTCCTGGAATATTTGATAACACTAACACACACACAACAATAAAAATATCCCCATGGAATTTCATGCTTGTGCAGTTCATGAGAATTTCATGCTTCAGAGCCTGTGCAGTTCATGAATGGTTAAAATTTCCTGACTTACAGGATAGGGCATACTGCCTTGGTCTTCTTAAAGTTGCAGATAGGGCTAGACACCCTATGTTGTGCTTAGGGAAATTATATATATATGTTATAGTTAGCAACTAATGAGCATTTCCACAATTATATATTATTTACAAGTTGATGATTGGCTACTTAGCTTCCTGGAATATTTGATAACACTAACACACACACAACAATAAAAATATCCCCCTGGAATTTCATGCTTCAGGGCCTGTGCAGTTCATGAGAATTTCATGCTTCAGGGCCTGTGCAGTTCATGAATGGTTAAAATTTCCTGACTTACAGGATAGGGCATACTGCCTTGGTCTTCTTAAAGTTGCAGATAGGGCTAGACACCCTATGTTGTGCTTAGGGAAATTCTAGTTTCCTGTGTCATTTTCAATCAAATGGATTCAGTTGCCACATTTTTGCCAGTTCATGCATGTGACAAAACATTATTATACCCTAAAATTATATCTTCAATTTTTGGACTACCAATAATTTTAGCTATATTGTTTATTAATCTATTCGATAATCCAGTAAATATTCAAAAATTTAAATAGGGTGTAATTCGAAAAATTATATAATAAAATGCATAAATGTTGCTGGGCTTTCTTGTTTGGTCAACAAAAAGAAATTTAGTTTGTCATCATTTTAGTGAAAATACTGAAATATTTTTATGTCTAGCTATAGTAATCAAGACTTTATATTTAATATTTATGCACATAAATTCTACATGTGTCAGGATATAATGTTTGACATGATATTTAATTAAAAAATGTGCATCAAAGAGAGTAACAATAACTGAAATAAACATTTTAATGAGTAGTATATACTAACGACAAATCTGCATTTACAAAACAACTGTATCACAAGCAAGTGATGACGATGCACTACTTTGATAGGGTGGCTCTCTTGGAAGTGATCCATCAGTACATAATGAAATATCATAATGATTATTGTTGACATGACAAAGTTCAAAATGATTGATGTCAACTTGAGTATTTAGTTGGCAGTCAGTGGGGAATGACAGGTCTGGTTTTTGGCTTAAAAACACCTTTGCCCAGTAATAATTGCTATATCCTTTGTCCAGAATGACAAAAACAGGCTTATTAAAGTACATTGACAAAGCAAAAATTTCAACATGAGTTCCCCAAACACAATTATTTTTCATTTTGTTTGTGTGGCTTTTTACAGTTGAAGGAAAACAGTATGGCTTGAAGTAACTGTTATTCATTTCAACAAACTTCACTAGAACTGATCGTACTTGAGTATGATTGGCTTCGGTTCCAAAAAGAATGAAGGATATGCTTCTAAACAAGCAGTTTCCATAACCTTTAATGGAATGTCTTTGTCGGCACTGATTACTTAAATAGTGGTCCAGCACGTTTAATGATTCCTGTATGAATAAATTTCCTTATTTCAGAACACAAATGGAATAATAATAAAGATATTTACTTGTGTAGCTCCAGTGCACTTCCTTTTGGCACATTTTCGCTTCTTCTTCCCAGGGCCACCAAACTTCTTCATGTCTTTGCAATATACACATGATCCACAATCATTTGTCATACATCCCTTACATTTCCTGCAATTTTTTCCTACAATACCAACAAGATCATACAATATGAATTGAAAAACATTTAAATATTATAGTATTACGTTTTATACATCTACTTGGATTATAATTCAATTCCTTCGAATCTTGGCAGATAGATTTTTTTGATATTTCATTCTAAATAGCATAACAGAGAAATTTATAAGACACAATAATCTTCACTAAGAATACCACCCTTGCAAGATTACTTTTAAGAAAGTTGTCATTATAACTAACAAATAGCATGTTCCACAAATCATATTAGAGATTTCGAAATTAAAAATCAAAATCTGGTGCTGGAAAGGCCTTGGTTTGGTTCACTTCATCTATGCAAATCTGCAACATGACTCAGGTAATTTAATGTATTTGGAATATCACAAAATATCATCAGCATGTTGTTGCTATTTTTATTGACCCTCAATATGCATGCACATGTGGGTTAAATTAATTGCAGATATTTTTTATCTGGTTTAACACACTATTAAATATTAATGTATTTGAGAAATATACCTGAAGTTTACAGCTACAGCTAAGTAATTCTTACCTCCTCCCCCAATGTGGTTTCCTGATCAGCTCTGTCTTCACTATCTGACTTCTTTTGTATAAAAATTAATAAATATCATGTAGCTGCAAATGGTTTGCATTTATTATCTTACTTCTGAGCCACTTTCTCCCCCTAGCTTTTGTTGTTTATTCGTAGAGGGCTAACATGAATGCAATTTAAAATAGGAATATGCTTGTTTATAAATAAAGACAGAATAAAGTGCAAGCTGAGATATGCAAATATATAAATAAATAAATAAATAAATAAATAAATAAGCATGTTACTTAGTTGATTGAATAGTTGTGAATCCATACTAAAGTAACATACATTCTTACTTTTGAGTCACTTCCTTTATCAGATCTTCTTCGTTTCCTGCTGGAATACAGAACTCTTTTAACCTAAGTATGGGACAGATAAATCATATATATTGTAATGCAAAAGAGGCTTCATATCACTAACCATTTCTTCACTTATGCCAAACCTATTCTTTAGTAAATATTTTAGGCCAAGGGGATACAGAACATCCAATGTGTAAGAATAGAGCTGAACAACATTAACAACAACATCCAAAATAATATAATGATTTCAAAGATGCTAGCTATACTATTGTAATACCTTCATATCATGGACACAAAACTGTGGGATTAAAAATGCTAGAATAGCTTCATATTGATCTGATGTCAAGCAAGATATACAATTGCTTGCACTTCTGAGTGTATCTAAAACCAGCAGACAAGAGTTAATATGAACAAAATACAAAATAGAGCTGCACTTACTTTGACTTTTTGCTGACAAATTGAAATGACCAGAGGAAGTTTTTCTAGAAATTATTTTTAGTTGCGGCAAAATCATTTCGAACTGACAAACTATTTCCTTTGGCTCTATTTTCTGTAAAATATTGACCCAATCCTCTGCATTATTGGTCCCTTTGTTTTTATCTTCAGTAAGTAATGATGTGATATCTCCTACATACATAAATAAAATTGTCATGAATAACTACTAAAACACCACAATATGGAAAACTTGCTATTAGGGACATTTTCAGAAGGCTGTGGAAACAAATGTAAGACATTAGTCTTTGCCTACAACAATTGGGAGAGGAGCACAAGTACCATATACCATTGTTAGTAATTTAAAAATAGATCACTAACAGGTAGAGAATTTTCGCTGAATACTTCAGAATTGCCTCTAGATACTTCGTGATTCTTTCCAGACAAATCAATAGCATTCTATAGAAGATATTATGCCACAATAATGTGAATTATTTAGTAATTACTTTCATTTTTACCATAGAACTGCATGGTGTATGTGGGTCACACTCAAAACCTTCCGTATCTGAACCATGTGAGCCAGATAAATGTGTATAACTCTCAGAAGACTAAGTGAAAAAAAGACAACATCAATTATTCCAGTAGAACAAGTAATCTTTTATACCATAGGAGTGCAAGGTGTTTCTGCTACTCTTTCAAAACCATCTACATCTGAAAACTGAGAGTCTGAACTTTCACAAGAAGGAGGCTAAAAATGAAATAAACACACTAAATTACATATAACTTTAATAAAATTGCTTCTGTTTGTGTATACCATAGGACTCATGGTTCTTTCTCTTGATAATGACATTTTGTCCTGCAAGCTTTTAGAGTCCAAAGAAGAACTCTCAGAAGATAACTGCAAATAAAAATACCATAAAGGTAATAGATAAACCATAACTTAATAAATTATTATAGTTTACCTCATTTGGGATTATGTATTTCTTAAGATGAACTCCATTCACTCGGGAAATGAACTTAGTGGAATCATTTACATCTTGTAAACGATACAAGCCCCTACCAAGATTTGCTACAATGATATAAGGTCCTACCCATTCATGGTCAAGTTTTCCTCCTTTCCTTTTCTTTCTTAAAAAATCTTTCTTTAGGACATAGCCTCCAACTTGATATACTTCCGGATTTGAATGCTTCCTGTTGTACACCTCCTTTTGCTTTAACTGTGCATTCAATATGTTTGTCTTGGCATGGTTCAATACTTCAGTGGTTTTTGCAAAATGAGAATATATTTGATCTGTATAATTCAGCTTATAAATAGTAAAAGCATGATAACAAATATCTAAAAACTTACCTTGTGACACTCCTCCTACTTCAGAATGTATTGATGCTGTGCCAGACTGTAAATCAATTGGCAAAACTGGCTTTCTGGCAAACATCAATTCAAATGGAGAATATTTTGTGGATTCCTGTTTAGATGTGTTGTATGCAAAAATGCAGGTGTCAAGATAATCCTCCCATGTGTCCTTTTTGTCATTGATAAACTTTACTAGCATATTTTGTAAAGTTTGATTAAAACGTTCTACTAAGCCATTTGCCTAAATAATAATCAATTCTTGTTTTAAGTAGCTATTAGAGAAAATAAAATGAGATACCTGAGGGTGGTAAGGAGTTGTAAGACGATACTCTATTTTAAGTAGCCTCATCAACTGTCTGTTCAACATGTTGTTAAATTCCTTGCCTTGATCTGAGGTTACAACTCGACTTATTCCCATCTTCATAAATAGCTGAAGGAATCCACCATCAAATCATAATATACATTATATTTAATTTTTTAATCTGTACACAACAAACCTTGAACAAAGCAGCTCCTACATTCACAGCATACTTATTAGGCATTGGCACAGCTTCTACAAACTTTGTGAAATAGTCCGTAATGGTAAGAATATAGTTATTTCCCTGATGAGAACTGGGGGATATAGGACCAATGAAGTCAATCCCGATGTGGTACCAAGGTGAAACTATAGGAATTGGGTTGAGCTCAGGAGCGGATATACTTAGTTTTGTCTGGCTTCTCTGACACGCATCACACTTGCTTATCTAAAATAATAAAGTGAAAAAAATACAAAAACAATTAGTTTACATTGTAATTCTACTCTACTGCACTGGTCATGTGGTTAATATAAATTGAAGTAAAGAGTTAGTTTGGTAATGCAAATATTAGCTGTCAATGTATCTATAAATTAAAAATCTATCAACAATGTTTATCTGATGTTCAATGAATACACATTATAATAGAACTTACAAATCCCTTCACATCTTTATTTATTCCTTGCCACATAAACCTGTCACTAATTCTGGCTACGGTCTTCTTGGTGCCTAAATGACCAGAAGTTGGATCTGAATGACACGATTTCACAATTCTGGACCTCTCATCCAGATCAGTTACATAGCGGACCTAACAAAGTTTATATAACCATTTATACGTAATTCATATAGCCAAATGAATTTTTTTAAAAGAGGTAAGTATGTTCTTTAATTACATGGAAGTCTAAACTCAGTTTAATCATATTAACCCTTTGCGTACGACCGTCACGCATTCGTGACCGCCGTAACTTAACGTGCGCGTACGATGGTCACGAATCTGTGACATACCGGGTGCGTCAAGAGAATACGGCTGTCACGAATTCGTGACAAGCTCTTTTTTGCTCTGTTATTACAGTTACGAGCGCGTAGCGCGCTAAAACTTTCAGTAGCTTACATAGTATACATTTTGCAATCTCTATTCTACAAAATAAGTCTTATAAAATAAGTATAACTTATATCAAGTGCACCAACTAAATAAAAAAAAAATTTTCCCTACACTTTGTGTCTAGCTATTTTCAAATAGAACATCTACTAAGAAGTAAAGGCCTAAAGTAGCTAGAAATAAGCAAACTAAAACTAGAACTTACACTTGGGTGTGATTTCTCCTTTCATAAATATAAGCTAAAAAAATAGCTAACAAACTATGGCCTCCTCGATAATTCCAACAAAGTTTGTATTGAAAACAACTCTATAAACTATAAACTAACGAATTACCATAGCTACAACGCTAGAGGCCGATTATTTGAGGCCTAACACAAACGAAACACTTGCCCGTTTTCTTTTTCCACGTGTCGAACTCCACTGGTAAAACGTCGTCGTCTCGGGCAACTAATTGGTTTTACGGCGTGCGCGTATTTAATTACATAATTGCTCGCCCGCGTTCGTCCGCAAAGGGTTAATAATAATAATAATAATAATAATAATAATATTATTATTATTATTATTATTATTATTACTATTATTATTATTATTAATAGCTATCATCATCATCATCATCATCATCCTCATTATCATCATCATGGCTATAGAATTTTGTTTTGACTTAAAATCATGGTGGTCCTTAAAAGCACCTTCCTTCACACTTGTCATTATATTTTTCACTCACTCTTGTTCCATCTTTTCTAATAAAGAAAACTTCTCCATTCTTGTTGAGCTTAAGAGATTTGGATTTTCTTCTGATAATTCTTTTCTGGTTATGTGAAGCACCTATTCAAAATAATATATGTTGTAATAGTAGCTATCCCGCAATTGCCACTAGCCATCTAGATTTATTTAAACTCGCCTGCAGGATAAAATCCATTTCTTATATACTCCAGCGCCTCTTTAATGAGCACCACTTCCCTATCACCTCCTGGAGCGGTCGCCTCTTCCGCTGGCAGATTATTATCAGAAGCCATGATTTACCACGGACATGAGGTGCGGAGGATAATTAGTGCGCACTGAGGTTGGGGGAGACTAGAAATGGCAAGGGCGGACCAGTTTTGGCGGCAACATACAGTCCGGCCGGACTGCGGGTAAGGGGGGACCAGATTTTTCGTGACAGGTCTCACGTACCCCATAAACAGATAAATAAATAAATATATATAGCGAAATCTCGATTGAGTTACCCCTGATAGTGTCTCGCTCGCTTCGCTCGCTCGCCAACAAACATCCCCGATTTTCGATTGTGTTACCCCTGTAAGTGTCTCGCTCGCTACGCTCGCTCGCCAATAAATAAACTGACATCCCCGATTTTCGATTGTGTTACCACTGTAAGTGTCTCGCTCGCTACGCTCGCTCGCCAATTATATTGGAGCAGAACTGAAGTAGCTATTTGCAGAGGTTTGCTTTGGGCGCATTGTCGTCCTAGGATGGAACCTCCCCACTGGAACTTGTGCACTAGGATGTACACTCCTCAGTTAGGACATTAACTCCCCACCCTGCTTGACTCAAACTTGGGCAAACTTACAGTTTTTATTTACCTTAGAAGCATGGTAGATTCATTGCTTTACTCATGGTCGATTAGCTTGAGTTTGATGAACTTTTTAGTACCAATTTATTTCATTAATTTTGAACTCCATTCTCACGAGGCGAAAACTCCAGACTACAATACTTATATGATTTTTTGAAGAATAAAGTCTATTTACCTTAGAAGCATGGTATTCTAGTGGCAATTAGACTACGAATAATCAATAATTTAAGCTTCTTTTTTTTTATACATTGACAATTATTTGGTAACAGCTAGATAGGTGTAGCTATAATATCTCGTCTGCTTCAGTGTAAATGTCCTATAAGAATTTCATTATCTTGAGTAAGTGGCTCACTTGAAGTAGTTAGCTATAAGAATTATAGTCAGGAGTTATGTCTCGTGAGAATGTTGGATTGGAGCTTGCGCTATTTTGAACTGATTGAAGACACTTTCAAGTAAAAAAGAAAAAAAAAAGAAAAAAAAAGAAATACATTGACATAAAAGTTCATCAAACTAGAATTAGCTAATCGAACTATCTAGTAGTAAGACATGAATCTACTAGCTATATCTCTAAGGTGAAAAAATAGTAACTTTGTCACGTTTGAGTTAAGGGTGCTCGCACATAGCAACGCTCCGCGCGCAGCTTAATTAAGATCTAACCACCAAACCGCGGAGTTGTAAGGTAGTGGGCGGACCTTAAATAACCCGCGCATAGATAAGAGCTGCCCGTGGAGCCAGTGGTAAATTCGCGTGGCTGCTTTGTGTTACAATTTGGCGGGTGTTGATTGTAAAGATCATGGGCAGGAGGCTTCAAGCCAATAAAAAGAAGCAACAGCTTCTCAAAGCAAGAAATAAGAGACAGATGATATGCCACTCCAAAAGAGGTATTGCATTTAACTCAAAAAAATTGCTTCACTGCTACTATGGTTAAATTTTAGCTGTACTCAGTATTATTGATCAGAACACCCAAGGGGTCTGCATCAACAGTGCTTCTGATGTATTTACATTGGCTGTACCTGAACCAATACAGCACTCACTGGAACCTGAAGGTAGTATCATTGATATGAAAATGTACACTCCATACAAAAATAAATAAATAATAGAATAAATATGAATTTTTACACACACACATTTAATATAATAAACCAACACACCCACATACACACATATATACTAATGTATAGATTCCGCTGGCACGGAGGTCATTGCAGTAGATCTAGAAGAAAGCCTCAGTCCAGCCAGTGATGAAGGGACTTCTTGTTACATCAATGAGGAAGTTCTTAGCTTAACAGTTCCTCACACAGAGCCGGCAGGTATAACCGCTGGACAAATCAGCACAGAAATCATCGAAACTGAACTAAATTCTAGAACAGGTAATTTAAGAAAAATAATGATAGCAATAATAATACAGTGAAACCTCTCTTAATGGACATTCTATGTAAAGGACATCTCTCTGTAATGGACAATAGTAAAAGCACTGATGGGAGTTACCATAACTAAATAAGAACCTCTATGTAAAGGACACCTCTGTATAATGGACAAATCAGGTTGTTCCTATAGTGTCCGTTATTTGGAGGTTCCACTGTACTGCCTAAAACACACTACACTATAATAAGTATGACTATTGTACTAGCAAGACATGGCGTATTCCATGACAACACATGTTCAGGAAAAGCAAAATTACCTTTTCAACCCCCCCTCCCACCCACCCAAAAAAAAAATTATTGCTACAAAATATACCTACGGATTTAGTAAATATAATTGCTGTACAATAATTTCGGAATGCAGCGTCTCACCTCAACAACGAGGATTGGGGAGTAAATGAAGAGGAATTCAGCATAGAATTTGTAGAGGATGTGATAGACAGCTTTTCGAGTATTGCTGATGAGCTTGGAGTACCGCATGACTCTGATACTCTCAAGGCGCACATATCTAGTGGACAAGTACACTTTGGACATACAGAAGAACTTCATATTCATGATTCTAATGCATCGTGGCATCAATGGTATCCAGTTATTTCCTTCCTAATTTCTGGTCATCTACATGCTGACTATGAGAGACTTAGCGGCTTATTGGGACTACCATCGTGTTCAAGCACCCAGTGGGGTAGAATTGTAAAGAGTCTAGAAGGCCATGTAACAGACCTGGCTGAGTGGTCCTGTGGTCAAGTAAGACAAGAAATCACGGCACGTGGAGATGCAGACCAGTGGATGGCATCTTTTGATGGTTTTTATCTGACCCGGGGCCACTACTCCAACAATTCTTCTGCTACCTTGCACGACCACCTCACTGGCAAGATTGCATACTTCTGCCACCGCACAAAGAAAGGGCCTGGTCATAATTGGAGTGGTACATCTGGGGGTGCTGAAGCGGATATGCTAGATGAATTATTAGGGAAGGCAAAGGATGATGGAATGGTTGTGACCGAAATAATCACTGACAAGGATACTTCTGTCAATGGAATCTTTTGTAGGCATTATCCGGAAGGCATGGTGACGTATTGCTCGAATCATTGTGCTAAAACACTGCACAAAGACCTAGAGAAAATAAAGAGGAATATATGTGAGGTAATTATGTTGCATTGCATTTAAAAAATTCTTTACTCACACCCACACTTACTTTGTGCCTTCCATAGTGCAACTTCCGATGCAAGAGGATGTCAGATAGTATGCTGAAAAGTTGCAAGACAAATCTGAGCAACTTAATTGCATCAGATAAAATTCAGTTGGCTCAAGATCCATTGGCGGAATTTTCAGTTGCCATCAAAAACTTCATACCTCATTACTGTCAAAATGTGCACACGTCACCATGGTGTCTACCATGATAAGGTTAATAATGGATTATTATTATTATTATTATTATTATTATTATTATTATTATTATTATTATTATTACCAGTGTAATTCTGATGGGTCACCTTACACAAGTGACAATGCATTTACCTGCAAGGTCCAAGTAGACAACTTCAAAGTGTTGATAGAAGGAATGGCTGCACGGCCCCAGGATTACGTGTCCGACCATGGTAGACTGACAACAAACACTATTGAAGGATTTCATGGTTTGGCTCTAGTGTACCGAAGCAAACGTACTGATCTTGGTCATGCACACTACACCTGCAAAACGAATATGGCCATCTGTCATAAAGTAACACCAAAAAAGCTCATTACAGTATTATTTGCTTGTTTACTTTCTTACCTTTTCTTCATGACATTGTAATGTGCAGAATCTGGGTCCCATATGGAAAGTGATTTGCCTGATTAGGATGGGGATTGATATACCTGCAGCTGCTGTATCTGCCATTTTGTCAGAGCAGAAAGCCTGGGGGAAAAACCAAATCAGGAGATCTAGTGCCAACAATCTTCATAAGCGGTACGTACATTGTGGTAAAATATAAAAAATATTAATACTTGAATACACTATTCATCTACTCCTACAAATACTCATAAAATTATCTCTTGAATTATCTTTCTTGAATGGCTTGTGTGACATTTAAAAAAAAACCCTTGTTTATATTACAAATAGGAACTTACAGAAGAGAGCAAAGAAAGCCAGGTATGAGGCCGAGAAAAACTTTATGGAGACCTTGAAGGATGTTGGTGGTGTAGTGGGTGAGTATGTTGGAGATGGCAAGGGGGAGGCTAACAGCAGCGAGTATCTAGAAGAAATAGATGATCATTTCGAAGTTGACACTCCAGAATGCCGTCTTGACCCCATTGAAGAGCAGGAAAGCAGTCCTGACAGTGGTAATGGTCACTTGCCCCTTCTTGTGCTCTATGACTGTGAGGCCACAGGACTGAGAATTTATAAAGAACACCTTACGGACATTGCTGCTATAAAGGTTTTTAACCCACCAGTTCCACTTCCTGCTCCTGCTTTCTCTTCACTTGTTAGGACAAGCAGAACCATTTCAGCTCCTGGTAATAAAATACAATATCACAATATAAACAATGTTATTTCCAATCTATGTATAGTTTCCAGAATTACTGGGATTACTAGTAATCTCCTTAGGGGGGAAAAGCCACTCTCAATTGTACTGCCAAAATTTTTAGAGTGGCTGACATATGCTGTTGAGTACATCTCTAAAGAGACTGGAGACTCTTACTATCCAGGTATGATTAAAAATTCATCAAATGCTCTCTATTCAATGCGACTTACCAATGTTAGTTTTGGTAGCACACAATGGATTTCTCTACGATTTCCCAATTCTTCTAGCCGAAATAGAAAGGCGTACCGAGTTGGCATTTTCACTCTTCATAGGAGGAAATGTGCACTTCAGTGATACACTTCCACTGCTGAGGAAGGTATATGATAACATTTATGCACTGATATTATTTACAGTTTTATTATAGATGAAGAAAGATGGGGAAGATATTCTGCAGGGCACCTCATTAACCCTTTCGTTCCCAATCCCGCTTTAAAGCGGGTGAAGACCGGTTGGCTTCTATGAATTTTTAAAAATAGTTACTTTATAGCTAGAACCTTCAGATTGCATACACAGGTGCCCAATGCATTGGAGAAGCATCTAAAATAGCTTTCAGCCAGGACTGCTTCGACAGTACCTCACAGCAGTTGCGTTTATTTCTTCCTCGGCAAAAAAAAACAACATTGGTTCTCCGTCGACTTTTAAAAAAAGTTACCTTCTTCACAGCAGCTTCATTTATGGATCCAGTCATCTCCAGAGCTTTGTAGAAGCAGCAAAAAATTGCTTGAGCTCAGTAGCCTTCCATAACACATTGAAACAACCGCTTCTTTGCCGACCAAGACTTTGCGGTTTGGCTTACTGTCTTCTCCATTTTTTATAAAATCGCCAGTTCAACTGGGGACCTCCCTATTACGTACAGTCTTAGGTAATGCTTATTACATCATAGGAAAAAAATGAGCGTGTCGTGTGACCCCGGTAACTATGCAAAAAAATATTTTTTTTCAAAGTCATTTTTTGGAAGATGGCGTCTACAAGTTACAATGCGGTGCAAGTTTTAGACTTGCTTGATGCTGACTCTAGCGACTCAGAATCAAGCGGAGAGTAGGGAGACGACCTCTAGAGCTATAGGAGGCCCTGTATCAGGATTGGTAGACCAGACCCCGTCAACTCTGATACTGAAAATGGGAGTCGAGAAGATGATCGAGGTAAGCTTGTCTTTCTCTTGTCTTTCTCTTGAAAAATAGCAAGCTTTTGTTGTGGAAAGGACTTATTTATAGCTATATTGAGATAGAGTAAGCTGTTTAGCTATAATATATATATATATTATTTAGTTTTGAGATTTGAAAGTGGCTTGTGGTTTTTTGAACAATTTCAAATTTTCAAAAAAATTTAAATTTTTTTTTACAACATATACTACTAGGACCAGATGTGAATGCAGTTAGCGACCCGATTACGCAGATGAGGCGACAGGAGCAGAGTCTTCCAGTCATGAAGGAGAGGATACCAGACCTGAATCTTCCAATGATGAAACACGAATAGGCAGCGGGTTCCAGTGATGAAGAAGAGGAAGTGGCTCCTCCTGCTCCGAGTTCTGGACGTCCTCATGGTTGGAGAAGGCGGGAACCGAAGAACAAGAGTCGGGTGGATGAGGTAGGGGGAGAGTGGAAGAAAGATGACTACACACCCATTGATATTCCATAATCTTTTGTGTGAAGGACCGCAGACTTTGATATTTGTGGCTGCTCCCCCCCCCCCTGAACATCCCAAAAGTTGTAATATGTATTGTTATTGTCGTTGTCATTGTCGGTGTCTGTGTTTTTGTGGTGTTGTAGTGGAGCTTCACACTCGATGTATATATGTGTGCGTGGAGTTCCAGATCTAACTGGGGAGGGAACGAACTCGGGAAGTGGGGAGGGAGGGTTTTTTCCAATCGGGGCTACTATGCCCATGTAAGTTGAATTTCATGTATGTGTGTGTGTGTACACTAGTCAATTTATATTATACATTTATTTTTATGATCTGTATTCACCTGTATCTTCTTTTTTTTTAGTGTGTGTGTGTGTGTGTATGTGTGTGCGTGCATTTGTGGAATGAGAGAGAGCAACAGTGGACAAAAAGTATGTGGCGCTTCCGTATACAACCTGGCAGGGAACTCTTGATCTTTTTGGATCGTGACTACTATGCCCATGTAAGTTGAATTTCATGTGTGTGTGTGTGTACACCAGTCATTTTATGTATAATAAATTATACATTTATTTTTATGATCTGTATTCACCTGTAGCTTCTTTTTTCTTGCGTGTGTGAGTATGTGTGTGCGTGCATTTGTGGAAAGAGAGAGAGCAACCATGAACAAACAGTATGCGTCGCTTCCGGATACAACCTGGGAGGGAACTCTGGATCTTTTTGGCTACTATGCCCATGTAAGTTGAATTTCGTGTGTGTGTGTGTGTGTGTGTGTGTACACCAGGCAATTTATGTATAATAAATTATAAATTTATTTTTATGATCTGAAATCACCTGTAGCTTCTTTTTTCTTGTGTGTGTGTGTGTGTGTGTATATGTGTGTGCGTGCGTTTGTGGAATGAGAGGGAGCAACCGTGGACAAACAGTATGCGGCACTTCCGGATCCAACCTGGGAGGGAACTCTGTATCTTATTGGATCGGTGCTACTATGCCCATGTAAGTTGAATTTCATGTGTGTGTGTGTGTGTGTACACCAGTCAATCCTAACCTGGGAGGGATCGTTCAGTCTGTGACACCATCCATGCCGGTTGAATTCCACGTGTGTGCTTGTACTGCTTTTCATTTTCAAATTACACTTTCTCAATACAACGATTGTTTATCTCATGGACAGTGTGGATTATACATACCAGGGGTTCATACAGTGGGAGGCTAGCCCTGGGTTCCCCCCTAGAATTTTGGGAGTTGAAAACATTTTGGAAGCATTTATTTTTAGTCTGATATTGTATCCCATTATGTTCCTATCATAATGAGCCATTTAGTGCATAGGACCGAACACTGATCATCAGTGTGAAGTCTTGACTCGTATGCAAAGATGTGCATCAAAGTAGTATAGGTTAAAAAAAATGGGTGTGGCGAAGTACACTCGGAGCCCCACCCCAAACAAAAATCCTGTATGAAACCGCATACAATACATCATAAAGTTGCAATTATATAGGATCATGAATAATTTCTTGTTTGTATTACAAATATCTTTGTTGTTTGTGTTTTTGTGTGTATGAAATTGTTTTGTAGTGGAGCTCGACGTCCGATGGCATACGTTCCTTGTGAACACTCATAGATGTCTCCTACATGATCACAATCAGCACCACACACAACAAACAACATATTTTATTGTTGAACTAATATAATATTGGTATATAATGCATCAAACAATATTATTTCTATTTTATTTTATTTTTTTATTGATGGGAAAAGTGGAATTTTTTGGGAAAAAAATTATTTTTTTTTAAAGTATTAGTAGAGGGCCTAAATATTATTCAATTTTCTCAATCAAAAAATGAGGGGAATCCCAAACTCTTGGTCTATTTAGTGATATATGGTTGCTATGGGGTTTTCCCAGCCAGCATCGAGTTAAAAATAAAACGGTAATGCACTATTCCGCGGTGGAAGATTAGATTTTTCCGCGCGCGTCCAAACAATTCGGGAACGAGAGGGTTAAGCATGGAGAAACTACATGAAAAAATTATAGGAAACTCGATTGAAGGTAACTAATGTGATAAATCAAAACCGATTCTTAACACATATTACCTTATAGGAGCACATAGGGCTCTTCCTGATGTCTTGGCGCTAGAGAGAATCTTCAGTACCTCTGTACTTGCTGGATGCTTGGCCAAGCTCTCCATCAGAACTCCCAAAGATCAGTTCTTCCTGTGGATCAACCAAAAAAACACCTTTGTGAGGGCTGCAGCTCTTATCAAATCACTGGGTAAACCTAGCCTTACTTCAGCTCAAGCCAAGAAGCTTGATTCCCTCGATATAGGCTACTCAGACCTCAGGAAACTTCGTCAATGTAGTGGTACCTCGGACAATTTTATCACCGCTTTGAAGAACAAAGGGGTTAGGAGCAAGCTTTTGAGGGAGAAGTTGGCGAAGGCCCTTAGTCACCGCTGAATCTTCCGACCCCGTCTAGTAAAGGTAGGATCCCCCACCTCTAGAGTTAGTGCCTGCACGGAGTTTGTCCGCCTTGGACGACTGCAGCTGGAACTCCAATTAAGGCACCTCACTACGCGCGCAAAGAAAACCACTCCCCGCCTGGGCGGGGTTCACAGTTAGAAAAATGGTGAAAACTTGCAAGGCTACTTGAATTTGTTTTGTGTTATTAGTCGACGAGGAGGAACTGTTAGAAATCTATTTTTTGTACAAAGTCTTAACTTAGTAAGGTAATAAAAGTAGTCAGTTTAGATTTTTAATTTATCTCATAATTCTTACAGCACTAGAAAATATTTTGGTAAAAAATGGAATAAGTAGAAAATAAAGCAGAAATAGACTAAAGTAAACAGATAGAGTTGTTGCAAATAATCTACGAGGGCTGCGTAAGAAATTTCCATCTCTAAAAATATTTCAGTACCTCAAGAAAGTTGTGTTTATATGGTAACTTTGGGGCACTATAAATCGAGTTACTAAGAATATTAGTTGGAAATTCTTGGTGAGTCAACTACTTACCGGTAAGTATCCGCGATCCCCCTAGCAGCGTATATTTAGGAAGAACAGAAGTGGAGTTACTATCCCTAGCAACCGTCAATTAACGTTAATTGATTCTTAATTGGTTTGCGTGGGTTGAGCGCGTAGGCGGTGTGCGAGCACCCTTAAGCAGGGTGGGGAGTTAATGTCCTAACCGGGGAGTATCCATCCTAGTACGCAGGTTCCGGTGAGGAGGCGCAGTCCTAGGACGACAACGCCCCCGGAGGCTCCCGTCCGGGCGTAGGCTGCGTCCTGTGACACCGGAGTGCCGACTTTTTACCGATATGTGGTTAGAAAAAGCGCCGTGCTGTTTTGCCTATTAACTAGTGATGTGCTTGAGCACAAATGGCGAGCGAGCCTTAAACACACTAAATATGTAAATTTGCCGTTTGAATGCTATCAGTTAGAAAATGGACTCAATAAGTACACAAGACGTAACTGTGTAGGCAAAAAATCAGATAGGTCAGAGACAAAAACCTAACCTGTCAATAAAGGTAAATATTTTTCATCAGCTAAGCAGTCCTTGTAACACACAGCACCTTCACATACACTTGTTCACTTGATGTACCAACACAAAAATTACTTCCTTCAGTGATTTGATATTAGTAGTATTGTAAGCACAATACTTTCACACAACTGAACATACCTAGGCAAGACTTACCTTCGTGGTTAGTCTAGTGGACAATGAATTTTAAAATAAATGCTGTTGAGTAGGGCTTATAACTGTGACAAAATAGCGTATTAACTTACCACCGCCACTAACTCGAATAGAAATGTAGCTCCAGTAAGTTTTTGCACCCACAAAACAATTCAAAGCGGTAAACAATTCAATTTCTAAGGTGATACGGGTAATGGTCGCTAAACCAGAGGATTCTGTTTAGTGAAGTTTGGGACGGGGTCGAACGTTGAGCGAACACAAAAATACGGAGGGTCAAAGTACAAAATGACATACGTACGTCCAAACATATATACAAACTAGTAGTGTGCTTGAGCACAAATGGCGAGCGAGCCTTAAACTACACTATTGTTATTCAAACTACTAAAATAAAGTCGAGTTGTTAAATTACGCATAGCTATACGGTTGAGTAGGGCTTATAACTGTGACAAATAGCAGATTTATTACTAGTGATGTGCTTGAGCACAAATGGCGAGCGAGCCTAAAGACTATACTATTGATTTTGACTTCTAACACTGAAGCTACTGGAAATAAGGTCCAGTTTTTTAATTTAGCATACAGGGTAAAGGGATTTCAGTGCCATAGTAACAACTCTCTGCAACTGCTTGGAAGGAAAAAAACAACAACAAAACAATACACGTTATTTAAAAGTTTTCTTTGTGGTATTCTTTAGCTAAGTAGTGGTTGTAACACACAATGCTTTGACACAACTGGACATGCACCTACACAGACTTACCTTCGCAGTAGTATAGTGGACAATGTATTTTCAAGTAAATACTGTTGCCCACGGCTTATAACCATGACAAATAGCGCATTGACTTACCACAGCCACTAACTCGAATAGAAATGGAAGTCCCTTAAGTTTTCAAGTTTTAACTGCACCCGCAAAAGAATTCAAAACGTTAAACAATTCAATTTCTAGGGTGATACGGGTACTGGTCGATAAACCAGAGGATTCTGTTTAGTGCAATTTGGGACGGGGTCGACAACCAAACTAACACAAAAACGCGAGGGTCAAAGTACAAAATGACATACGTACGTCCATACATATATCTAAACTAGTGGTGTGCTTGAGCACAAATGGCGAGCGAGCCTGATAGTTAGGTAACATAAAATGTTACTATTTTTAGCTTACTTCATGCAAACACTATAATAGCAGTTATGACATTTGATTTCAGCAAACAAATATAAAATCACTTACCGATTAATGGTAACTTTTGTGGTATCAAACATCAACCATTCTGATAATCTCAATCACCAGTAACTCTTGAACAAGCTCTCAGCTACGATAAAAAATAAACCAGTGTTATTATTTGTAATTTTAGCCAATAAATATGGAATTACTACTTACCTCAGTTTCCTGAGTATTGATAACTTCTGTAGTATCAAATTGAAGTTACTTTGACCATCTGAATTACCTTGAATTCTTGACAAGCTCTCACCTACAAAAACAAAAGACAATCAATTTTAGCACACAAATACAAAATTACTTTCTTACTTCATTTTCTTGAGCAGTGGTAACATTTGTAGTACCAAATTTGAGCCAATCTGACTATTTGAATTTACCAGTCACTGTTGACAAGCTCTTAGCTACAAAAAAAAGGCCAGATTAATTTTGCATATTTAGCTAACAAATATGGAATTACGTGCTTACCTCAGCTTCCCTCAGAAGTAGTAGCTACCTTAGCATTAATACTACGGCATTCTGACTACCAACGGCTCTTGACAACCAACAACCGGCACTCCGTATCCCCCCCCCCAATAAATCGGCGAAGTTTTGAAATTGAGTCTGGAAAAGGGTCTTCAATGCCATAGTAACCGGTCGAATCAACTTTTTGTTTCTTGAAAAGCAAGTATTTTCGCAGGAATTTTCTCACACTTTGGAGCTTAAGTATAAAGTAAGGCTTGCTTAATGCTGTAGTTTCAGAATAAACTGGGGTCAAGCCTAAAAAGCCGTGTTTTTAGGAGAAAAGAGTTCCCCGCGCGCGCGTTTAAAGGGCATACGTACCATCCCACATACATATATACATATAACATATACCCGATTTTGCATTATCCACCCCTAATACTGTCTCGCTCGCTACGCTCGCTCGCCAATAAACTAGTGTTACGCTCGAATAGCGCAAATGGCGAGCGAGCTGGCCTAGCTGAAAATAAAATGAAATAATGCCACTTAGAGAAAATGCAATTTAAAATGAGTACACTGTATGATAATTCTAGGGGGGGAAATGATTGTTTCGCTCTTTTTTGAGCTCATCAGCATACCATAACCATACACACATACAAAGTTACCAACCATTTCAAAGCTTTGTATAAACCAGATAGACAATCTGTCAGTTGATACTGTACACTATTCCAAGAATGTATTGCATATGTGTTATTTAGTATTGTTTAAAAGTTGGTAATTTTGGATGTGACATATGATAGATATGGACAATCATCTGTACTCATCTTCGACAGATGATTGCCCCCCTCCGAATATTTCAGAGGGGACCATAGTAGTTACACTTTCAAATGCACTGATATTTACTTTGGGTCCTTTTTAGAAAATTTTAATGAATGTAATTATTATTATTTGTGAAAATGTTTAATAATATATTTTGTGATATTCTGTTAAAAAAGTAGAACTTGAAATTTTGTACTAGTCATATGAAATTTATGTTCATGATAAAACCATTTATTTTCTCCTTCATATTTAAAGAAGAAAGTTAATACTAAAAGTTAAAGCAAATAAGGTGTACTTGTCAGCAGCTTGCTGCAGTTAAAAATCTTTCTTTAAGGTGTAAACTTGAAGCACTCGAGTATAAGAATTTGACTATAAAAATATTCAAAATTTATAAGACTTGAGTTCAATACTTGACATTGAAATTTTTAAGAACTTGAGTATAAATTTGATGAGCATAAAACATGACGTTTAGTTGAATATAGTTGATGAAAAATAACTTAGGACCTCCAGCTTAAATACCCAGTTATTTATACTGGCACACAAGCTAGGTTCTAAATGGACAAATAATTTGAGGACTATTTGGATGGCAAACTGTACCGAAATGTGTGGACATAGACGACACTTTGTGATTACTGGGACTCCCTGCCACCCAGTTAGTGAGCTCAGGAAACACCGGAAATCCCAGCAAAAAATGCATTCCTGGAGGTCGTCTTTGCAGAGGCACACAAAGAGCTCAGGGCTCCACATTATTACAGCCCACACATTGTGAAATCAGTACATGAGTCCAAGAATGCTAATTTTGGTGTCTCCTAATAAAGTCAACTCAAACTACTACCATAAAGACAATTCCCGCTTTACAGCAAGAAAGACAACAATTACAAAGCCTGTGCACTATGCATTTGATGTGACCACTATTAAATTTTGCCAAATTTAACCAATTACTGCACTGAATTGACCACATCATAGTGGTTAACAGCATGGTGCACATACATAGCCATTTGATGTGTATCTGTATGACTGAAATTAGATGTACCATGCACCATACCTGGGATATATAGATTCCAACCACTCACGGTATCATAACTGTATATTGGGGTATCCAGAAGGTGTGCCAATGCCATGACTTCAACCTCCGATCCCCATGCCCTGTTTTGATTCATCCTGGTTGCTGCAATATACTGCTCAATTCCCAGATCCCATTCTGCATCTGTATAAACTGAGCCAACAAGGTGCACTTCTCCAAGATTTTGAATCTGTCTCAGAAGAGGAGCAATCTGATGTGGCCATATCGCATCCCCAATTGTTCTCATGTGCTGTACGATAGCACCTCGTATAGCTAAGTGCTGCTCTTCCGATCCTGTAAGAATCAAAGAAAAAGATCGAAATAGGCAATTTCCATCGCCAACTATCCTCTTGAAATTGGTCGGACGTGTTAATGGGACATTAGAACCACCAGGAGTGACTCCATTTGGTCCACAGTACTGCAATCCAAGCCTTTCACATTGTGCACGCTGCCACTCTTCATTGACAGGGTTATAGTGGAATTGGTGAGTATGGGTGTCAACGCTAGTGACAACAACATCATCAGTGAGACTCTTTTTTCTTTCGACCGGAAGAGGTGGTTCATTAGCGATAACATTTTTGCAGTCTCCATTACAGCAGGCATCATGTGCTTCCCCTGATGATGGAATTGGAATATGGGGCACATTTGTTGCTGTTTCTGCTTCTTCTGCCTCCTCGCTAATTCTGTGATCTGTGCACGACTCAGACTTGACTGACAGTGTTGTTTGTGAGCCTAAACTATTGCTGAGTTTCTCTAATCTGAGGTCTTCATTGAGTCTTTCCTTATGACGTCTGCTGCTGGCTAGATGTGCTACACGTTGAAAAGCGAACGGAGGATTGAAAAGCAGATCTTTTACATGCCGCACACGTGAGCATGCCACAAAAGTCAGTCCAGCCGAGAATTCTTTTTTCCCCACATCAATGACAACTTTGTCTAATGTCATACCTTGGGACTTGTGAATTATAACTGCCCAGGCCAATTTTAGGGGAAGCTGGAGTCTCGAGCATGGGTAGGTAGAGGACAACCATGTGCGGCGTAGTGGAACTATTGGAACAGTGCCATCTGCCAGAGTAGGACCAGTGTAGAAATCAAACTTTACTGTCATTGCTACTGGTAAACTTGGTGGTGATTGATCTGCACCATCGTAGCAAATTGACACAACTGTACCAAGTGCTCCATTAACCAGTCCAACTTGAACCCACAGATTAGCAGTCAGCATTACACGTGCCTTGCATGCTAAAAAAATAACTGGTTCCAATCCACCAGCATCACTTGCAGGAATTCTGCTAGCTCTAGGACCACAATGGATGGCTTCAATTCATGCTACTGGCTGAGAATTTGTTCGCAATTTTTCAACATTGTACTCAGCCACTGCTGCAGCAGTTGGAAAAAGATGTAGAGCTTCCTGAAATGTGCTGGCATTTCCTACTGCAGCTGGAGTCTGTTTTATCAGAACTTTCCAGTCATCCAAAGTAATTTCACCATTTCTGAGACGCATGAGTAACTCTTTAAAGTCTAGGCTTTCTTGCCTGAGTACTTGTTTCAAAACAATACCACAATCAAAGAGACGATAATTAGCACTACCAAGGTCAGACAGTTCAGATTTTGTTGCTGTAGTGTACAGTGGCAAGTCCATCACTGGTGGTAGTTGACCCCAGTCTCCAGTCAGTAGACAGGAACATCCACCCAATACCTCATGAGATCTAGATTTTTTTCATTAAAAACAACAACATGAAACACAGTTGAGTTACGAGTAACAATAAACAGATACCTTTGAGGGAATGCCTGGCGAAGTCTTCTGTCTACCTGACCAAATAGTTTTCGGCCAACCATTGACATTTCATCAATTATCAAGTACCTAACGCCACAAAGTGATCCTTGAAGAGCACTGAGACGCTGTCCCTCCAAGTCCTTAAAGTCTCCAGTGACAGGAATGCTGAGAAGCGAATGAAGCGTATAGCCATCTACATTGTAAGCTGCCACTCCAGTTGGAGCTGTCACACGAAGGCAATCGCCCAACAATTTCTTCGAGCACTTTATCAAATATGACTTTCCAGTTCCTGCTGTGCCAGATGTGATCATCCTTAGAGGTGACCCACACAGTTTGCCATGGTAGTGATTGAATACTATGTGGTAAGCTTCACTCTGCTTTCCTTTCAAATTTTGTGCTTCAGCCTCAGTTTCATATGCAGAGTAGACAAAATGCTGTTTGTGCTGTGCAATAAAGGAAGGCATTTCCTGCAAGTTGTCATACTTTTTTCCAGCAGCAGACCAGTCGACTTCACAAGTAGAAGCAATTGCTCAAATTCTGTGTGATGATAACAAAGCTGCATCCAATCCAATACAGTGTTCTTGTTTTGATCATCATTGTCATCGTTATCACATGCCTGCAAAAAGAATACATATAAATGAATAAAAAATGAATTGTTTGAAAATATAAATAATAGTCACCTCTTCATCAACAGTCTGTTGATCTTCTGCCTGTGCCATTTCTAGCCTATGAATATCATCAGCAAGAGATTTTGGCACATTACCAGACTGAAGAAAAGTAGCATAAGCAGCTGCATATGTGTCACATCCTCCAAGTAGCTCATCCAGTTGAACAAAAGGCTTGTGAAGCATGAGTTTCTGCTTTGAATATTGCTCATATTGTGGTCCTTGTGGATCTGGTGAGCAATAAGGACGTGGTATCACTATTACATCTTTGTTCCTTGGCACCAGTGCACTGCCAATTTTCTTGGGGATTCTGTACTTCTGAACAAATTTCAGCAGGGACACTTCTCTAAACTCTGGGACATCAGGACGAGCACAATAGTGGTCCAGTTGGGAGTCCACAGTCACAGATTTGTCTTCTTCAAATGTTTCGGTCACCTGTCGAGAACCATCAAGACTAAGAACAACGAAATCTCGAGAAGCTCTAAACAAGGGCAGCATCAAAAGAAGATGACATGTCTCCTGTGCAGAAAAATCTCTCTCTCCAATAGTGCTTGTTAATAGCTTTTGCACTACTTTGAGTGGTGTGGCATCCTCTTTGATGCTTTTCATGATTGTACTGTATACTTCTTGCAGACCTTTTGAACGAGGCTCAGATTTGGTAGCATATTTTGCCACATACTTGATGACTTTGTTTCTGGACACAATGTACTGCATATCAATATTGGCTCTCCAAGCTGACAATTGTACTGGGTTGTAGGCATTCAACAAATTGTCATTTCTGGAAGTCAGCACTACAGGTTCACCTTCTTGTGTGGTGATAGTAGTCACTTGCTGTAATGGTTTGGGGTAGCCGAACCTGCACTCCTGCTTGCCTCTCTTACGCTTCAAGCAATATGATGTTGAGTATCTTGTGTGCCGTTGGCAAGTAGCAACTAAATCAACCAGGTCCATTTCCAAGTTATTTATGCCTTGGTATTGTTGGTTGCACACATGCGGTTTAATCTTAGGTAAGGGAATAGAATTGATTATGTTGTTCCCATCAGCAGGAATTCCTGGGTTCATTGTACTAACCAGGCCATCAACATATGCAGTAATCCTCTCAGCAGCATCCAACAATTCAGCACTGTCATCAGATGACAATAGTTTCTCAATGTCTGGTGCATTGTGCAGCCAAGCTACACCATGTACATGAGGAGATCCCCTGTGCTGCCACTCGAATCTGAACCAGTAATCTGTGGCTCCAAGAACATCCACATAAAATGTTTTCATGAACTTGCTAATTCGTTCATAGAAGAACCAATCAGCAATGGCCGGGTTGTTATTGACTGCAGAGCTGCGGCTGGAACTTTCATCTGAATTTTCAGCAATCAAACGAGCCAGCTCAGGCCACTGATTGTCAGCGGCACTATGAGTGAAAAATACAGTGGGCATATCGAGACAGTCAATCATGGAAATGAGCCTACTTCGCTGCTTGAACCAAAATTGTTTAGTTCCACGTAAGCTGGTGGCATAATGTAGTACTCGCTTGCTGAGCTCTTTCCCTCCACTACTGATCATTTCCTTCAAGTCTTCCAAAGACAGATGTGCATCTTTTGGGTGTTGCTTTATGTAAATCTTACCAGTTTGGAGGGCACGCCATCTCATTTCGGTGTTGAGAGCAAAATATCGAAAACGAGGATGTTTGGCAAACCTGCCATCTTCATAACGCATCAAATGCTTGAAGTAATTCCCCACCGTTACAGTACGCTGTCTTGGAGCCAAAAAATCACCATTACCAGTGGGAAACAATGTAGGGAAGGCACAGGAGATGTATCCTTCGGTGACAAACTCGTTTATTGGAGTGTCCCCTCGAGACGGCCATGGAATTATATTGTCTGGATGCGGTTTTTGTCGCTCATTTATGGACTTCTTGACAGTCTCTTCTTCTGTGCCCTTTTGCACAGTAATTGGAACAAAGGATCCCAATTCTTGATTACTTTCATCATTTTCCTCTTGTTGCTGGCTTTTGTCTTCAATTTTGATGGATGCATCTTCAATAGTGGTAATATTGGAAAGATTTCCATCAATAGGGAGCTGCTTAACTTCTTCCATATCAATTGTCACATCACAATAATACTTGTTGTGCTGTTTTAGCCACAGGAGAGCATGTAGGACAACTGAGCGTCTCACTCTAAAGTCCTTGTGAGTATTATCTGAGCCATGTTTCCTCACGATCAACACATCAAGATTTTTTGTGTTTCTTGGAAGGCTGGACGCAAAAGAAGTGACATCCTGTGGCAGGTTGATTACATGGCCTTTGTATCCATACTGACCATGGGGTAATCGATAGATGGACATTAGTGGCATAACAGTCGAGATCAACATTTCCTCTGCTTGTGACAACCCCTTAATTTTGAATATAAATACAAACATATAAACATTATTTTATACTCAGTTATATCAATAGATCAATATAATATATATATTTAATAATTATGCTTCACAGCTTATTAGAATGCTTTTATTGCTTTAATGTAATTTAAATTTACTCAGATACAGTTACATGGATGGAATAACTATAAAATGTGTATAATGTGAGGATGCATTTATATTATGCAATGTTTATTATTAAAGTGATTTCAACGGGTTAGTTCTGTAATACAATAGAAAATTCAAATTTATGTCACAAACCTGTAATTCATTGGGCACTGCTCCAGGATTCATATTGTTTTCAGAGGAATAAAGTTTTGGGTTTGCTTTGTCTCGATAACATCGTATACATGTAGTTGACAGTGATGCCATTTTAGTGTCAGGAAATTTTTCTGAGCATACAATACATATTGTTGACTCGATTGAAGACATTTCGTGATGAAATTTGTCCATCTTCTCTTTCACAACTTTATCTTTAAGAATGGCTTGATGAATTAGAGGAGCAGTTTCATTATTATGTAAATGTTCAGCATTGACAACTTTTAATACTGCATCTTGAGCAAATTGTCGTTTATAGACACTCATGTTTTGAAGTCTAGCAGATTTTTGTTCTGGAGTTTCATTGGCCAAAGCATTTTCTTTATAAGCACATTGACGCTCCAGTCGAGCAGCTCGTTCATCTGATGTTTCTTTAGCCAGTTTTTTTTCCCAAAGAGTGCTTTGATACTTTAGTCTAGCAGCTTTTTCTTCTTGTGTTTCCTTGGCTAAGCGTTCATCTTTAAGAACACTCAGGCGTTCCAGCCGAGCAGCTCTGTCATCTCTGGTTTCATTGGCTAAATGTTCTTTTTGCAAAATCCTCATATTTTGTAGCCTAGCAGATCGATTCTCTTGGCTCTCAACTGCTAGTCTATGTTTTTGCTGAATTCTCATTTCATTTAATCTAGCAGCTCTTCTATCAAGGGACTCTTGTGCTAGTTTGCTCCTCTTATGCTCTAATCTAACTTCTTTGTGCACTTCGGATTCATTTGTTTCATCAATTTTTCTGTTTTTTAGTCTTTGTTCAGTTTCTAGAGGACTTTCTGCTTTGCGTTTAGCCCTGTCCTTTTCATTTCTTTTTTTAAGGCGGGCTTGCCTTTCTTGTTGGTTTCAGCCCTCCTCAGTTCTTGTGCCCTCTGGGTTTTTTTGTCAAGGCGAGCCCGTTTTTCATTCGCACTTTCCTTTTTCAGGTTGGGATTATCGAGCTCCATTAGTTATAAAGCACAAAACCTTGACAAGTAAAAGAAAATAAGAATAAAATTAATGAAACAGCCACACAAATTATAGAACTTAGCCTTATTCGCCTAATCCACACCGCAATTGCTGTAGGAATCTCGTATCCAGGTAGCAATAACGCGGGTATTCAGTTTACTTGGTTTTTATACAACTCAGAAAAATAGCTGCGCAGTACGTGCAAAGAGTAAAAGGCGGGAGAAATGTTCTCGGCGCGACTACCATCGGTTTTTGTGTAGTTTGCGCATGATCAGTAGCTACTTAGCGGTTAGATTTGTCACCTGCTATCAGTCATGGAACCAGAACCTATGGCAGAACAAGTGAGTATATTTATTTAGGAGAAGAATTGTATCAGTTGTGATATAATTGTGTTAGAATGGAAGACAGACCGAAGAGAAGACTGTGCCGCCAGTGGCTCAGCAAATAAAACAAGCTTTAATCGATAAAGTGAGTAGATATATAGTATTAAAATTCTCATAATTTACTTCATTTTAATACAGAAAAAAAGAAGAAGAAAAAGAAATAGGTAAGTCATTATGGTTTAACCTGTAGCTATTATGATATGATGCACTTTTTTTGTAGACAGCAATACCACCACCAGAAGTCGAAATACATTATAGTATTTAAATAACTTATCTTAAACACTTAGCAATAAATATATATTTAAATAACTTATCTATCTTAACCACTTATATTTAAATAACTTATCTATCTTAACCAATATATTTTATTAACCACTTATAAACATATATAATATATGTATGCTTTAAAATGTGTAATCTTTGTATTATCATGAAGAGTTATGTGATGGCTATCTAGCTAGCTCAAAACTCAGAAGTTTGTGGGTATGGGCATAGCGCCCTCCATGGTTATAAAAGTGGCCACACCTTGAACAAGTCTACAATGGTTATCTTCAATATAGGACCAAATGTAAATTTGCCATTTGAATGCTATCAGTTAGAAAATGGACTCAATAAGTACACAAGACGTAACTGTGTAGGCAAAAAATCAGATAGGTCAGAGACAAAACCTGTCAATAGAGGTAAAGATTGTTCATCAGCTAAGCAGTCCTTGTAACACATACACTTGTTCACTTGATGTACCAACACAAGACTTACTTTCTTCAATGAGTTGTCTATTGGACAATGAATTTTCAGGTCAGACCAATACTGTTGAGTAGGGTTAACTATGACAAATAGCGCATTAACCAAGATAACTCACACCAGCCAGAAAATTAATTAGTATCTTCTCCTATGTAAGACTTAAGATTAGGCTAGAAATCAGACACAACTTAAACGTGTAAAATGGAGTGGACAATGAATTTTCCAGTAAATGCTGTTGTACACCTACACAAGACTTACCTTCGTGGTTAGTCTAGTGGACAATGCATTTTCAAGTAAATACTGTTGCGTATGGCTTATAACCATGCCAAAGAGCGCATTGACTTACCACAGCCACTAACTCAAATAGAAATGGAAGTCATGTAAGTTTTCTCGTTTTAACTGCACCAGTAAAAGAATTCAAAAAGGTAAACAATTCAATTTCTAGGGTGATACGGGTACTGATCGATAAACTGTTTAGTGAAGTTTGGGACGGGGTAGACAACCGAACTAACACAAAAACGCGAGGGTCAAAGTACAAAAATTCCTTACGTACGTCCATACATATACAAATAAACATCCCCGATTTTTTCATTTTTACCCCTGTAAGTGTCTCGCTCGCTACGCTCGCTCGCCAATAAACTAATGATTTAAATTATTGCTGTATACAGTCACTTGTATAACTAGTGGTGCGCTCGAATAGCGCAAATACATGGCGAGCGAGTAAATATATAAGTATAGGTAAAGATGATTTGTGAAGGAAATCGCTAAATAATAGCAATGATCAGGCATGAAGAGTTAACAATAACAGAATTACCTGAATAAACTTCGAAAGCAGTGGCAAAGAAGCGCAGCTTGACAAAGACTTCACAATTGTTTCAAGAAGAGAGTAGCTATAAACTTTTTGGTTGAAACAAAGTTGCGTAAGGCAGTGCAGCAGGATTCTCCGCGCTCGTTAATTGAAAAATACTGGAACTGTGAACGCTTTACCTAACTTACGTAATTAGAAGCGCGGGCGAAATATTTTGACGTACGTATACATACCTACATAATTGGCGAGCGAGCGTAGCGAGCGAGACACTTACAGGGGTAACACAATCGAAAATCGGGGATGTTTGTTTATTTATTTAGATATATGTTTGGACGTATGTATGTCATTTTGTACTTTGACCCTCCGTATTTTTGTGTTCGCTCGGCGTTCGACCCCATCCCAAACTTTACTAAACAGAATCCTCTGGTTTAGCGACCATTACCCGTATCACCTTAGAAATTGAATGCGGGTGCAGTTAAAACGCAAAAACTTATGGGAGCTCCATTTCTATTCGAGTTAGTGGCGGTGGTAAGTTAATACGCTATTTGTCACAGTTATATAAGCCCTACTCAACAGCATTTACTTGAAAATTCATTGTCCACTAGACGAACTACGAAGGTAAATCTTGCGCAGGTATGTTCAGTTGTGTGAAAGTATTGTGTGTTACAACTACTATTAAGAATATCACAAAACAAATTTTAAATAACGTGACTTGATTTTGTTGCTTCTTTTTCAATTCAAACAGTTGCGGGGAGCAGTTACTATGGAATTGAAACCCCTTTAACGCATTAACTTAATTTAAAAACTCAACTTTATTTTAGTAGCTTGAGTGTTAGTTGTTAAAATCAATCATTTAACAATAGTGTAGTTTGAGGCTCGCTCGCCATTTGTGCTCAAGCACACCACTAGTATATCTGAAATCTCAATTGAACACAACTGAGAGTCAGCTTCGCTCGCTTCGCTCACTCGCTGAATTATACTCACAGCCCTTCATTTAATGTCACTTAGTAATTCATATTTGTTTAATGCTTAAAATTTGATGAAATTGCAGATGGAATATCAATTCTTGATTGCAATTAAATAAATTGTTTACATATTATTATCTAAACATATGAAGCTAAATCTTGTGCTATAATACAAAGCAATTGTATGTGTGCTGGTCTTTTTATGATTTTGCATAATCTATTGATTGTGTTGCACTTTCAATAAATTCATAGATTGGGTGACAATTATATAGATTGGCACAGAATCTACAAATAGTGCAAAAAACATAAGCAGCAGATGAAATATGGCTTGGTCTTTATACTTTATCGGGTAGAAGTCAGTGTCCACTGCCTAAATTGGTGAGTAATGCCAAGATTGAATACACCTGCCAGGAGTCTTCTTCCACTCTGATTTAAGGAAACAATAATGAAAAAAAAAATGGTAGCATTTGTCTGGGAGTCTGGCAAAAATGCTTAAATTCATGCCATAGTTGGAAACTGCTACATATGTCACTTGGTTATTAGTATTACTGAGTCACTTTACAGAGCTTCCCAAACAGCAGAAGAAAAATTGATGAGGATACAAAAGAAATGAAGAAGACTGGGCTCAAGAAAAGCTAAAGAAAAAAAAAGAAAAAAAAAAGCTGCTTCTTTAGAGCAGGTAAGATATGTAGTAGCTATTTATATAATAAAAAAAATCACTTACATTATTCTGCAGCTATAACTTTTCTTTACCTTGACATATAAAAGATTGTGAGTGACAGGAGATGTGAGGGAATATTGTGATGATAAAGAATATAGACAGCATATAAATAGATACCGGTATGATTATTCATAAATAATGTAGTGGAGGACATCACTGATTTTGGTAGCATTTAATCATACTAAGACTTCTGTACAGATGATTAATTTCAAGTAATTGCAATTTTCTACTTATGAATATGTAAATTTTGGCATAGCTTGAAAGGTATAATCTTTAACATACAGAACTGTGAACACTGCCTGAAAAGAGTCCATTGACAACCATAACAAAATCCATACACTGAGTTGATAGTTAGAGTTGACAAAAATTGACAAGACTGTAGAGGTTATCAAGCTAGATTATACACTAATTTACGATTTTGTTATGGTTGTCTATGGACACATCGTGCAGTGAAAATTATAGTAAATGTAATTTAGAGAAACACCCAAGAAGAATGTAATTAGTCAGTTATCTGTATAGCAAAATCTACTTACAATATTATAGCTGCTAGGAAGCAGTCTGATCATGCCACAAATCCAAGTAACAACATTCTGAAATTGTGATTAATTGACTAGATCACCAAAGGCTATTACACAATTGCATGAATATAGCATGTTGTCACTGTTCATAGGGGGTATTACCTACAACTGAGAATTGAGGTTGCTAAGGCCCCACTATCTCTACAATAGGAGGCTTCAGTCTCCTGCCCAACTATTCAATATATATAATATTTATTTATTCCACCCTAGATATCTTCACAATCATAATTATTTTTATGTAAGTGACCCATGAAATAACTCATCATATTTCATTCACTCTTGTTATTTCATGCTGTATTGTGCAAGCTCATTATCCTGGTCAAGTTCAACACTTTTCCCAGTTTCTACTGCTACCTTACACAGATGTAGCCTGGTCAGAGCAGCCACTAAAACAACAGCTGGGGGGGAAGGGGGGGGGGGTTTGGGAAACCCCTACAGCCAACTTGATATGGTGTGAGATATATAAGGTCCTAGTACAAACTACATTAGTGAAGATATCTAGGGTAGAATAAACCATTTATTGTACTTATCAGAGTGATATGGCAGGATATTTCACTCTCAGGGTTTATTTTCACTCCCCTCTGGCTCATTATAATAAATTAGCCTGCTCATGAAATATTCTGACACACTGACTCATGTAATAAGTACTATATATTATAATAATTATTCCAGGCTAGATATTTTCATAATGTTATTTTAGGCTGACCAGTGAGATCACTCAAGTTATCACATAGTGTTATCTCATAGCTATATTGCTCAGGCTCATTACCCTAGTAGTTATAGCAACGACCTGGCTGACCAGTTTACTGGGTTTTTACAGCTACCTTACTACAATGAAGCCTACTCAACCAGGTTAGAGCATCTGCTAAAATATCAGCTGGGGGTGTGGGATTTACAGCCAATTGACTCCAACAACAGTTACCAAACCTAATACAAACTACATCAGTGTAGATGTCTAATAAGCATAGAATAATCCACTAATTATACTGCATTGTTAAGTTTTAAATTCACATTATATAAAATTATATAAATTAAAATTATAGTTGTCAAAAAAGTGAATCAAAATCCAAATAAATTTATGAAGAATTCTAACCAGTCCCTTTAGAGCGCTAGGGGTCGCCGAAGCTCGTGTAACAATGGCAGCACAAGAGAACAGAATTTTAACTCGGTCTACTTGATGTCTTTACTGAACTAACTGTGCGCATGCGTGGCTTTGGTAATTGTACTAGGCCACGCATATGCACTCACACAAAAAGATAGAAACATCTGGTTCACATACCGGGCACAAATTAATCAAACACACACACGACAATTCCTCAGTAAAGTGACCTCTAATAAATGACCTCTAGCTAGCTAAGTGTTTATAAAAATTATACACCATAACATAATAAATGAATGCTGATTCTCTTTTCAGTTCAGTCCTAGTTCTGTCTTCCTTCTTCTCTCTTATGTCTTGATTTCCTTCTCTCTCTTGGAGGCCAGACCCACACTAGACACCTGCAAAATATAATTGAAACATGATTTGAAAACATTTCATGGTCAACAGTAATGTTGCAATCTAGACACCTATACACATTATGTTACTCTAAAACAATTTATTAAATTCCCCTGTGATGACCATAATTATTGTGAATTAGAGACCGCACACTCACAAATGGATTAAGGTTGTCAAGTATTAGTGACTGGTTCTTCACGCTCTAATATTCTACAAAAATATGTATATCACACTCAGAATTAAAGTAGCTTTAAGACAATCGAATGTGCCTAATACAATAAAATATTGCTGATGGAGCAATTTGGCCAAATATTAGTGGTCTGAAGAATAAGCAAAACTTATGAAGATTAGGTACAATAACAGCTTAAAAGTGAATGTAGCTACTACGCAATCTGTATGGTGCATTTTGTGATAAAAGCATGAGTTTAGTACATACCTACATTTTACACACATCGTTATGTAGTAAGTTGGCTAAATAGCTACCTGTCTGTGAAATATTTCGCCATATCACACTCTGACTCATGTTATGAGTACTTTATATTATATATATATATATAATATGTGTGTATGTGTGTTTGTATACAGCATTGCTCAAATATTAGCTGATATCAAAATACTCTATCAAAAAATTATATAGTTAATGGTTGTCATAATGAAAACAGAGTGATGATGAAACCAATTAAAATTGCAGGACATACGAATGTATTTAAATACAGAGAAAAAGTAACAAACTACTGTGAGGCAAATATCAATCTGTTAATAAAATGTCTGAAAAGATAATGTATGACACATTGATTGCATTGATACCCATATGTGCAAGAATTTAATTAAATTACACAATGAACAAAGAAAATATTATTCCTTGACCTACATGTAGCTATGCTTTTTAAAGAGTAATTGAATATATAGTTACTAAATTTGTTCAAAATTCTTCATAATGCAGCCCAATCTTTGGACAGTTTGCTGGGCTAACCAACTAATAGCCAAGATATACTAGCTTTGATAGAACATTAATTGTGTAGAATAATGTATAAAGGTTAGTAAGACAACCTGTCTATTTATTTATATAAACTTACAATAAGTCTTACTTGGAATGCTTAAAAAAGATCCTATTTTGTGTTTGCTATTGTGCCAGAGATGTAATTGTATATTTTCCACTCTTTTGATCGAGAGGCAAGTAATGATTGTCTTCAGTATTGTCACTATCTTTCTCCAGTACTCTGTATTGTGGTGGCTGATTGTTCTTTGATGTATCAAATAAACAGAAGTAGCAAGAGATGGTTTAAAATTAGTTTTGCCATAATGATGCTCATCATTTTAGCAACATTGTTGTAAAGTGTGATATTGTTAGATACATGATGCTACTGAATGAATTTTGCTAATAATTATAATAAAACTCTAGTTGTGTGCATGAGCACAAATGTCGAGCGAGCCTTATACTGTACTATTGTTAAACGATTATTAATAACGCACAATACTTTCACACAACTGAACATACCTACGCAAGACTTACCTTCGTGGTTGGTCTAGTGGACAATGAATTAGCTATTTTCAAATAGAACATCTACTAAGAAGTAAAGGCCTAAAGTAGCTAGAAATAAGCAAACTAAAACTAGAACGAAACACTTGGGTGTGATTTCTCCTTTCATAAATATGAGCTAAAAAAAATAGCTAACAAACTATGGCCTCCTCGATAATTCTAACTAAGTTTGTATTCAAAAGAACTCTATAAACTATAAACTAACGAATTACCATAGCTACAATGCTAGAGGCAGATTATTTGAGGCCTAACACAAAAGAAACACTCGCCCGTTTTCTTTTTCCACGTGTCGAACTCCACTGGTAAAACGCCGTCTCAGGCACAACTAATTGGTTTTACGGCGTGCACGTATTTAATTACATAATTGCTCGCCCGCGTTCGTCCGCAAAGGGTTAACACATAAATATAATAACAATAAGCATGTTATGGTATTAAATTTACAATAACTAATACTGACATGATAATGATTAAATTATAACCATGAGCCCTTGAAAAAGGAAAACCCAACACAAGGTTCAAGGATATGCAAAATGCCAAATATATAATGAAAATCGTTCCAAGTACTTATTATAACAAAAACTTACTGCCTCAGTTTGATCTTCAGCAACTCTAGTAGCATCATGCTGTACCGACTCTCTAATCATTCTGTGCGCTGTTGACAAGTGGTTTTCAACTACTTTTGTTCCTTTGTCATCAACAATCATTCCCATATCATCAACATTCACATTTACAGGATTATCCTGTATTACATAGTTAAAATGTAAGCTTGTGATAAAAAATTTGTTTATTACAAGTAAATTGTCAATAAATATAGTGCCATGATTAGTATAGCTTTAATAGATGAATAATGTGATGGCATAAGTATAGCATTCAGAAATGAATTGAAGCACCAAAGGTGCAGACCCTCAGTGCTACTACAATACTGACTAGCTATTACAAAATTATCTCAGACCCAATGAATTATTTATTGGCTATTTTATTCCAATCTGTTATCAATAGAGTTTGAGCAATGAAAGCTGTAAATGTAAATGTTTTTTTTTTTGTAAGAGAAGAAGTTTTATAGCACTGATTCTCACTGGTTTATTATTGGCAATGGAAATCTTTACTTCCAGAACTCGTTAACTTCCACATATAAATAAAACAAAACTGCCGTTGGGCACCATGAAGGAATTGTAGTCACATGATTCTGACGTGATGACAGGCGACATTACACACAAAAGTTAGTACTTATGCAAAACTGACTGCTTCACGTTTTCTCAAAAAATCAGCCCCCCAAAAAAGTAGCACATTCATTTTGTGGGTAAATGTTACATCTCTCCCCCCCCCCCCTCCTCTGTCTCTTTGTCCAGTACTTTTCTGGCGAGTCAGATTCCCACTTGTCACGTTAACCATTATATATTTATCCATTTTGCTGTCTTTGTAGTCAGACTTTTAAAGAGAATCATTACTGGGGATTCTTAAGGGCAGACAAGTGCTGTCTCGGCTGGCAGCATTTGCATTTGTTACCAGCGCATTAGATGTGGAATCATTACCATTGAGTGATTTAATATAAAACAAGTTAATATTAGAACACTTCTAGTTAGCACTTTTCACAATGGTCTCATATTAATTATATTATATTATTTGTGAATTTTAGTCAGTTTTCCTTTCTGAATAAAAATTTTTTTTAATGACAATGTTTGAGATGAACAATACATTACAGAGTGTTTAATATTATTTATAACATTTTTATCCAAATTCCATATTTCTTTGATGTTATTTAGACTTAAAACCCAGTTAACTAACTAATCTTAAATGTAATGTGTGACTATGAATCAATCAGTAACACAACTTGTCTTTGGGCCAAGCCATAAACCAAAAATAAGTGCTCATCGAAGCCAAGAATACTAATCCTAACTCTATTAACGTACATTAACTCAATGGGATATCAAAAGGTGTCCATATAAACAACTTGGGAGAACTTTTAATGAGGACTACTGCATAGATTATAATTTCTTAAAGATTTTGCAATGCCAACAATTTCAGAATATTTATTCGAAGTTTTGCTAGCAAAGGCAAGAATCACCAACAATTTTAGGATCGCAATTATTCGCTCTATTTTGATAAAATTCTTCAACTATTTAAGGAAGCTCAAAGTGACACTTACAAAAATTGCCCACCAAAAACACCTGAACTACGCTTGTAATAAAATTGGTCAACTTTTTCAGACTCAGTTTGCTACAGCCTTAGCATAATAAGCCTTGACCATTTTTCTATTGTACAGGAAAACCTTGTTTAACCTTAATGTAAATGAGTTCATCAGTAGCCACAGCTCCTGACAGCCTCAATATAAAATTATATAATACTTATTACGTGAGTCAGAGTGTGATACCATAAAATATTTCTTAAGTCTTCTAATTTAAGGAATAATTATGTATATTATTATATATCACTGTATTTACGGTGACACAATATACAAATGTGTATGTATTGTTAACCCATGCCACAGAGGGATTATCTGACTACAATCCCAATGCCATGGGTAAACTATTTTATACCATAGGTTCGCTACTATTTCATAAACTATATGACAAGCGAGTATTTTTGTGAGTAATTAATGGAATTTATTAATGAAGATACTAGTATCTATCCGCATACAAATGCAACTTTATTTCTTACTGCTTCCTCTAATTTTTTTGCTGTAGTTCTATCTTCCTCATCATCTACTAAAGCTGCCATTGCTGGCAGTTATTGAGGAAGCAATTACAAACCATAGTTTGAGAGTTACCTCTGTTACTCAAATATATATGCAGGGTTCTGGAGAAAATAATACAGAAAAGAACAGGGCACAAGTAGCTAAAAGCACTGCATAATTACAAAAGACGAAACTAAAAACAGCATAAAGAACTCTCAAAACAAAACAAAACTTGCCCGTTGCCATTGGAAATGTCAGAATTATCGCTGATAACCGTCCCAGTACAAAAGTGCATGCCGCAGGGTAAACATACAGTACTGGAGGAAAATTAAAAGGGGAATAACATTTTTAATCCTTGGCTGTTACCACTGCAGCTACTATGGTATAACACAATTTAAAACTATATTATTTTATTTTGACACATTAGCATTTTAATTAAATTAATTAATTTATGTTATAGAATGCTCAGTGCTATTTTTCTTAACTTCAAACTCACTAAGCTGCTAACTAACTAGGCAGACATTCTATAAAATAGCTTTTTTCTCTCAATTTCCCTGAAAAATCGAATTGAGTAGTAGACATTGCTTTCCAAAAAATTTGTGTGGGCACGTTTTACCTCCGAAATAGAGTTGGATAACTTCAAACCCAAGAACTGAATCACTCTCAATTTTTTTATGAATAGATAGACATTGCACCCAACTAATGTAGCAGTAGACCACCAAGGAGAGGATGTAGAGTTTCAACTTATGGTTTGAGAAACTTGTATCAAAGTAAGAACTAGCAACCAAATATAATTATTCCCAAAAAATACACTGTTACATCATCCATAAGGTTCTTCTGTTCTATGGTTTATTCATTATCAGCACACTAATAATTTCCAATACGTGCATAAATGTCAGTACTACTATACTATATTAAGATAATAAGATGTTAAAACAAAATTCATACCACAAGTATCTCGTGTTCTTCCTTTGGCAAGGTCCATTTTGGTTTGGTTTTGTTATTCATAATATCTAAAGAAAATTTTAGTTACTGATACAAATATTGTGGCAAAACACATTATATAATTATTTTGTGAGCTATACTACTATTATTCCCCTCAAACCTAATATTCATATATTTTATATGTTACATCCTTTACACTACTGTAAACAACTTAATCAAAGAAAAATTACTTATTATTAAACTGCTTGTATGGCTATAGTACTACTATAGTTTGCCTAAGTGGAATTGCACTGAGTACAAAAACTTGAAACAATTTAGTCATGTGAAGGCAATTATGTGCAGAAACATTAATGTTACATGTGAAACACTTGCTGTAACTGTTTCATGAGTACAGTTCATATTATCCTCTATAATTATTTTCTTACAAGAAAATAATGTGCAACTGCAACAGATGGAAAACGAACTGGTTAGACGTCCTTCCAAAGAGGCAAGAATAAATGTGAATGTAAAGGAAAATTTTGGCACATTGATTTTGAAATTTTGGACAATATCTCCAATATCCTGGGCCTCTATGCAAGTACAAAATTGAAACTAGTTCAATCTAGTTGAGACACTTGATAGTGACACATTGAGCATATATTCTGATTATTTTTCTGGCCTTGCATGCATTACTGGTGTTAAATACCATATTCAATTTGACTCAACTCACCAACCAGTAGAACATCCTCCTCATAGTGTTCCTACTAAATTGAGGTCAAAACTAAAAGATGAATTAAAGGGAATAGACTGTCATGAAGTAATTAAAACGGTACGGCAACAAACTGACTGGGTCAGCTCAATGTTGACAAGTAACCAAACCAAATGGAAAGCTTTGAGAATATGTTGTCCACAACAGAGCTATTAAAGGAGAGTATTATCCAATGGCAACTATTGAAGAAATAGCATCACTCTGCACAAGTATTATAGTGTTAGATGCCAACTTTGGCTGTTGGCAAGTACCACTAGACAAATAAAGCTCCCACCAATTTTGGTGCTGCTTTCCACTGGAGTGGAGAAGAAAGATGAGAAACAGTCAAGGACAAGAGACAGGAAGAAATGAATAGAGTGAATGTCATATAAGTGTGTGTTACAGTTTATTATTATACGTGTGTAGAATGCATATTGTTAATCTATATATGTGTATCCAGAGCTGCGTCGGGCTCCAAAATATTGGTTAGGCCACAAAGTGGGTATGGCCAAAACAGGAAGTAGGTGTGTCAATGATCAAGACAAAAGCAGGATTGATAAAATAATACTATTTACAGATAACTAGCACAATAGATGTAATTAATATTTTGGTGCTTATAATATTTAAAAGCATATATACTTGGTAAAAATTAATACTTAAAATAGATTAAATATTTTCTTTTGCTATGCTGTAAGATTTTGATTATTGAATTATGCAAAACATTTTGTTAATTTCTGCAGGGATTGATAAAATAATACTATTTACAGAGAACTAGCACAATAGATGTAATTAATATTTTGGTGCTTATATTATATTTAAAAGCATATATACTTGGTCAAAATTAATACTTAAAATAGATTAAATACCGTTGCTATATTGTTGTCAGGTGTAATAACTTGGCAAGTGTGCAATAACACTTGCCCGGTATTTAAACTAGTTAAAGCATGAGCGCTTAGTGCCTAGTACATTTATCGCACTCAGTCCTCGGGCCTACGGCCCTCGGGCTGTCGTGCAATAAATCGACTAGAAACTAAGCGCTCATGCTTTAACTATAACTTAAATATTTTCTTTTGTTATCACTGCATGAAAAGTGTCCATTGACAACCATAACAAAATTGTAAATTAGTGTATAATCAGTTCCTAACTAGCTTGATAACCTCTACAGTCTTGTCAATTCTTTGTCAACTCTAATTATCAACACAGTTTACATATTCTGTTATGGCTGTCAATGGACTCTTTTCAGGCAGTGTATGCTGTAAGATTTTGATTATTGAATTATGCAAAACATTTTTTTAATTTCTGCAGAAACAGTGGAAGCAAGACGCAGAAGTTGAGTTTTTAACTCTATCATTTCTAGCCATTATTTTATGTTTTAGATAGTGAGCTAGATTATTTAAACCAGTACTATGTCATAGTACTGGTTTAAATAATCTAGCTCACTATCTAGCTAACTCAATCACTTCAAGAGCTTGGACTTCAAGCACTTAGCATAAATGCTAGAGAATACAATGAAGCCGAAGCCAAGGCCAAAGCTCATCTAATATTGTAGTGACTGGATTGGACGAAAATACATAAACCGAAATTCTACCTCGAGATGACCGCACGAGTGGTCACCTACAATTTTCTGCTAGGCATGCCTACTTAAATTAACTGTTTACTTTTACCAATGCTTGGCAGAGTGCCAAAGATGTACTCTACCAATAAAAGCTGCACAAAGAAAGATCCCGCTCATGTCACACTAGTTGGACTATCGCCATCGCCCCTGGTATTATATAGAGTTTGTGAGCTTGTAGCAAGTTTTATGTTTTTAGCTAGCAGGATATGGGGTTAATTTTGTGGTCATTAGGACATGAATCAAGTTTGCATATGTGTGTTGGACTTGGATAAATACTGTGTGTGCATGTGTTTTGTATTACTTCTACTCTTTAGTTTTAGCTTTATAACTTTCCATTCTTCTTTTTGCATTGCCCTAAGTTCCCAATTTTTATACTTTCAACCATTTCATTAACTAGTGCATACATATAATACAATGTACATATATATACATTATATATATTTATATACATATATATAGATATTTATATAATATATGCTTATACCAAGTTTGCTGAAATTACAGCCATATATAAAAATGTGACCGTCTACAGGAAAATCGGGCACAACGCGGCCCCGACGAAAAAAATTTTTTTTGCACTTACACACTCCTCGGCAAGCAGATATTAAGCT